>OLQG01000620.1_pt1 | contig 27831 bp, 9 predicted proteins | sample 1672221 | NCBI WGS metagenome assembly OLQG01 (sample SAMEA3136660, study PRJEB25190) | human gut metagenome | biome: human gut; feature: human-associated habitat; material: faeces | place: Austria | collected 2013
ACAAGGAATGTGGTTCTGTTCCGGGAGGAAAAGATCCGGTAAATTATTTCCTTACAGAATCCGGAAATGGATACGATATATATTATGCATCCGCGGCAGTTCTGATGTTCCGTTATTACGGAATCCCTTCCCGTTATGTGGAAGGATATGTGATCACACCGGAGGAAGCAGAGGATGCCAAACCGGACGAACAGATAAAGATACCGGCTTCCAATGGACATGCATGGGCAGAAATCTATATAGACGGAACGGGCTGGGTGCCGATAGAGGTATCGCCGGACTTTAAGAAAGTTATGCAGCAGCCGGATTTAAGCACTGGAATCCAGGCCGGAACGACTGCTGCATCAGCAGAAGGTACGGTAGAGGATAAACAGGAACTGTCAGAAAAATCACTGCCGGAACTTCTGAAAGAAACGATGTTTGATTTTCTGAAAATACTGTTTGTATTATTTGTCGGTTTTGATCTGATCGTATTGATTTTGTTTATTACATCGGTAGTGGGAAGAATTTTGGCAGCTTTGAAAAGAAGATATGCGTTCCGTTCAGAGGATAATCGCAGGGCGGTGCTCGCAATGCTGCAATATGCCTCAGATCTCATATTATATGGACACGAAGAATTGTACGGACAGAAAAAAAGCAAAAAGGCTTCTTATCTGAATAAAAACTATTCCAAAGAACTTTCAGAACTCTATCTGAAGGCGTGTGTAATCGGAGAACGTGCGGCATTCAGCCGGCATACGATTTCAGAAGATGAGAAAGTTTTTGTAACAGAGTATATCAGGCAGCTTCGAAGAGACATATTAAAAAAAGCCGGCTGGTATGAACGATGGATGATGCGTTACATAGAGAAATTATGCTGAAAGGAGGGAGATACAGATGAGAGACAATAAAAAGAAAAAATTTCTGGCTGGAATCAGTCTTGTACTGTGTCTCCTGATTCTTGGTATTTGTTTGACGGGCAGTGTTTCGGGACAGAAAAAGGCGGTACTAGAAAATCCGATCAAAGGTATCAGCAGTGACCGTTCTCAGGTAGTGTATCGTGGAAAAGGCTTTTATTCACCTGTAGTCAGTGGAGATAATGAGACTGACACACAGTACTTAAATACAGAAGTACTGATTCAGGATCAGGAATCTGAAAATCAGGATTCTGATTCAGAGGATCAGGAAAATCAGAATGCAGAAGATCTGTTTTCAGATGATGGTTCAGAATCGGACGGACAGGCAGACGGAAGTGGAGAAAATTCTGAAGAAACGGCTATGAGTGATCAGGAAGATACCGGTGCAGAGAAAACAGATACTCCGGTGACGACGAAATTCGAAGATTCCGATACAGAAACAGCAGATCATGCAGACGGTAGTGATGATGACAGAAATCAGGCCGGGGCACTGGCACCGGAACCTACAGAAATTCCACAGGAAACACCGGAAGTCGAAGACCTGCGTCCGACAATCAGTTCAGACCTCACAGATGGCGAAACGATTCATAAAGAATCCCGCGTATTTTCGGTGTATGCAGAAGATTATAAGGAGCGGGTACTGACACCGTCACAGCTTACTGTCACCTGTAATGGAGAAAAACTTTCCAGTATTTCTACGGATAATGGTGTGATCCGTTATAAAGCATATCTTAATGAAAGCAATGAAATCAGCATTACAGCGACTGATCGTTACGGAAATACAGATACGGTCAGTGTTACAGTTTACAAAGAAATAAACGGTAACGAAGAAGAAGAAGAACAGCCTGCCGGAACGATCACATTCAGTCTGGAAGGATCTACGATTGGCCTGGGTAACATCATAGGACCGACAGAAGTACCATTTTATGAAGAAGAGACACTGCCATATGTTCTGAACCGTGTCCTTTATTCTGCAGGCTGTCAGTATCACTTTACGGGAAGTATGGATGCAGGATTTTATCTCAAATCTGTTGACCGTACAGGTATTACTTCCGGTTACGAGATTCCTGCGCAGATAGAAGAACACCTCGAGGAAGTAAATGATATTCCGGATCCGGATACCTGTTCACCGGACTGGCTTGGTGAAGGAACTCTGACGGGAGGATCCGGATGGATGTTTTCCGTCAACGGAGTTTATCTGAGTTCGGGAATGAACACATATTTTCCGGCAGATGGAGATGAGATAAGAGTCCGTTTTACGTTATATTATGGAGCAGATATCGGAGAGGCGATGCTCGGTGGCGAAACATGGGGGGACTGGTAATATGAAAAAGAGAATTATGGCAGTCATGTTATCCGTATTCCTGCTTACCGGAAATATACCCGTAACAGCGGCAGAGAACACAGAAACGATTGAAATGTCAGATGCTTCCGAAACAGATGCCACAGAAGCAGCAGATGGAAGCACAGAGGAAGATACTTCTGCCGGAAATACAGAAAATACAGACGATACACAGCAGAATACCGGTGAAAATACAGAAAAAACTCCTCAGGAAGAATCAGAACAGGAAACGGATTCTCCGGATGATACTGCGGATCAGGCAGAAATGCTGGAGCAGGAAGAGGACACGATAGAAAGCGTACCGGAAGATGAATCTGAATCAGAAGAAAGTCCGGAAGATATTTTTACACAGGAAAGCTCGGACAGCACAGAAACGGATGACTGGATCGGACAGATGAAATTCGGTTCCAGCGGGGTTGGATCTACGGCACTGGAATATCCGGTTGTTCCGGAATTTTCCCCTGAGATCCATGAATATACGCTTTATTTCCCGGATGATATGAAGGGAATTTACGGACTGGTTACTTCTGTATTTCCCGGAAAGGTCATGGCATATTTTAAAGACTGCAAAGGAAACGATGAGTCTGTCTGTTTGAATGCTTACGAAAAATACGACAACTATGCGGCCATGGATTACGTGGTAGATTACGGACCGGTAGGAAATACAATACGAATTCATACATATCAGGGAACAAAGGACTATTATATACATGTTAAACGAGTACCTACACTGGGAGAACTGCGGGCATCTTATAAGGGAAGTGATTATGTCTTTTATAATCATGAGAGAGAGTCCCTTTATTCAAAAGCAGGAGTAAATTTTCAGAAGGAATACGATGTCAATCTGCCGGGAAATACCGAAGGAGAGACATTGTCCATTCTTCCGGTTACTTATTATTATAAATACACAACAGATCGAAAAATATACAAGGTAGAAATCAATGGAGTGGAAACACCCACGGATGAGTATTACGATTATACACTCAAAGGTGGAGAAGAAGACATTCAGATCAGACTTTCCTATGAAGACCTGGAAGATACGGTCTATACCATACATGTGCATCCGGTCGAAAAACAGGTTTCCATGCATTTTGTATCGGACACCGAAGGGACAGATGACAGTTTTTTTGTAAAACTATATGACAAATATGGTGCGGAAATAAAGGCAGATGCAGAAGATCCGCTTGGATTTACACAGCTTCTGGATCAGAATGATTACACTTATACGGCATATGCACAGGGATATAAGCCGGTAAGTGGAAAATTCACAGCTTCTGAAGAAAACAGTGAGACAAGAATCAGCTTTCAGGAAAAAGCGGCGGGGCGCTATCTGGAGAAAGTTGGAGTATATCTGAGAAGCTACAGTGGAACTTCCGGAGATACGAAAGAACTGGTTCGGCACAGTGAATTGGATGATATATATGGCGGCACTGTTTATACAGTAGATTACAGTGACCAGTACAGTTCGGATTACTCATTTTTTGTATCGGTGAAATTGTCTGCTTTTGCGCCGGAAAACTCGACGGCAGTTGTAGATACTGTTTCTATGGACGGTATCCATACCGAAAAAAAACTGATGCTTTCCACTGAAAAGGCAGAGTTGCGGAATGATATGCCGTGTAAATTCTTTGAGTCAGATGAAAATGGGGCAAAGAGAGGAATCTGTACCATCAGGGTAGGCAATGGTTCAGACACAGAAGTATATAAAATTATTGTCAACCGTGTTCTGGAATTAAAGGCGCTTGCCTGTTCAGATTCATCGGATGGAGATTCTGTATATAATGAAAAAAGATTTGTACGGACCAGACATGATTATACTGTTTCTGTTTCGGATAATGTAAAAAGTCTTTATATAAAACCGGAACTGTACGCGGAATCAGCCTCGACAATTACAATAAACGGAGAGACATGTGCTTCCGAACAGGAAGTGGAAGTCCCGATTCAGGACGGGGTTACGGAAATACAGATAAGACTTTCAAAGGACGAAACTTATAATGATCCGGAACTCGCAGGCATTTCGTATACTTCTGAGGGAGTTTATACGATCAGAGTGACCAGATCACAGGTTTCTGATGTAACTTTTCATGTAGATCCTCCGGAGGCAGCAGTAAGTGTGTATGATCCAAATGGAAAAAGAATTTATTCTGCACTGGATCATCCGAATGTTTTCACCGGTTTGAAAGGTGGGATTGCGTATTCTTATACAGCCAGTTGTTACGGGTTCCTGACAGAAAGCGGAACATTTACAGCAGAACCCGGTGGTGAGATTAATGTAAAACTGACAAGGTCAGATACGCGATATCCGGAACTTGAGAACAATGAATGGTGGAATTACAGAAACAATGAAGAGAACAATGGTGTTACGAGTGTAAGTACACCAAACAATGCAAAAGAGACCAGTGAAAAATGGTCATTGCAGCTTGGTGGAAGCTGGAATGAATCTTGCACACCGCCGTTGATTCTCGGTGGCTATCTGTACACGGGAGCCGGCAAATATATTTATAAACTCGATAAAGAGACAGGTAAGATCCTCATGGTCAGTGACCAGTTGAAAGGAAGTCTTGTCTTTGCATTGAATCCACTCACTTATGCGGAAGGAATGATTTTTGCCCAGATCGGAAATGGACAGATTCAGGCAATCAATGTAACGACCATGAAATCGCTCTGGGTAAGTGAAGTAGTTGGAGGACAGACACTCTCACCGGTTACATATAAAGATGGTTATCTGTATACGGGAACATGGAATTCCGAAAACAAAGAAGGTACATATTTTTGTCTGACAGTGACGGATGAAGATCCGGAAAGCCCGACGGAGACGAAAAAATGTGTGTGGAAATATTCTCATACAGGAGGATTTTACTGGGCAGGTTCCTATGCAACTTCAAATTATGTGGTCTTTGGTTCTGATGATGGATCGAGAGAGGGGGATTATACGGCATCGTCGGTATTGTACTCAGTATCTGCCAGAACAGGTATATTGATAGATCAGATGGAAGGCCTGCAGGGAGATATCCGTACATCGGTTGTCTACAGCAATGGATATATCTATTTTGCAACGAAGGGCGGAATGTTGTATCGCGTAAAAATGAACGACGATGGTACGTTTGGTGATGTGGTGACATATGGACTCGGAGGAATGGCAACAGCTTCCCCGGTCGTATATAAAGGAAGAATTTATATTGGTGTCTGTGGAACGGGAGGACAGTTTAATGAAGATGCAGGCCATCATTTTGATGTTCTGCAGGAAGACAGTGAAGGAATATCACTTGCTTATTCTGTGCCGATGAAAGGTTATCCACAGGCCGGAGCAACTCTTTCCACAGCATATGAAAATGAAGACTATAATGGTGATGGAAAACCGGACGGAAGGGTTTATCTGTATTTTACTTATAATATACCTCCGGGAGGAATCTATTTTCTGTCAGATGAACCGGGACAGACAGAGGGAAAAGCAGAAGATCTATTTGTGCCGGAGAAAAAACAGCAGCAATATTGCATCAGTACAATCTGTGCGGACAGTGACGGAACACTTTATTACAAAAACGACTCGGGTTATCTGATGGCGATTTCTTCCAACAGTGCATATCTGGATGATATAGATGTGACCTGCAAAGAAGGAAAGATTAAATGGGACGATGATTTTTTGTCTTCAAAGGGCAGCTATACTCTGACAGTTCCGGACAGTACAAGGGAAGTAAATATAAAACTTACAGTTCCAAAAGACCGGAGTGCAACGGTAAATGGACAGAATTATACCGGAAACTGCACAGTGAAACTGAATGATAAAGGAGAAGGTGAAATTCAGGTTGTTGTCATGTACAGGCAGCAAAAACGAACCTACAAGATAAAAGTACTGGGACTTGGAAGCAATGCAGACTTGTCATCTCTTGTGATCAGTGATAACAATTCAGTCAATGTGACAGCTGCATATCTTTCTTACAGCCCGGATTTTCAGGCAGATCACACGCAATACACATCATCTGTATACACAGGGGAAAAGAAATTCCTGAACATTTATGCAGCAGCTTCCGGAATCTATTCAAAAATCGAGGCAGAAGCGGGTGACGGAGTTCGACGTATTCTGACATTTAAAGGGGCAGCCGGTGCGGGAAACAGGACACGTTTTGCGGTTTATTTTGAAGACGGACAGTCCTGCGCAGAAGTGACGTTGAAAGTGACGGCAGGGGACGGCGTGACGACCAGAGAATATCATGTTTCTCTTTTGAGAACAGATATTTATGGACCGGTACTTAGTTCTGCAAAAATCTGGAGAACGGATGAACAGACAGGAGTACTTACTTTCCGGTCAAATGAATCCGGTTACTATTATTGTATGGTGACGGATCCGGGAGCAGAAGTCCCTCAGTTTGATCTGAACAGTAGCGGTATCGAAATGCAAAAAGGAGCGAACAGTTATACACTGAAAGATATTGGCAGTGGTGAGAAAGAGGTCTATATTCTTGCAAAGGACATGCAGGGAAACATAATGGAAGCACCGCTGAAACTGAAGCTTCAGGGATACAAAAAAATAAATATACATTTTAAAATCCAGCCGGCGAATGCGGTTATTCAGGTAAAAGATGACGGAGGTGCAGACATCAAAGTAAAAAATGGTGACTGTACCGTGACTGCAGGAAATCATTATACAGTTTCTGTAAGCTGTGAAGGATACTACAGCAAAAACATGGAATTTACCGCGGAAGAAGGTACTGATCACTATGAGATCAGTCTTGAAAGCAGCAGAAGCTCTAATGCACTTTTGAAAAATCTGTATGTGAGCAGTTCTGATAAATACGGAAAAGGAATCCTGAAACTGAAACCGGCATTTCAGAGTGATCAGATAAATTATGAAGCGGTATATGACCGGGAACGGGATCATCTGAATCTGTGGCTTGAGGCAGCAGATTCCAAATCTTCCATAAAGGTGTATGCACTGGGTGGAATAAAAGGAAGCACAGTTTCAAGAGAAGATGAATCCTTAGCAGCCGAAATGGTGGACGGGCATCTCTGCTGCAAAATTTATTTTGAAAAACAGGTCTTTGAAGCAGCAGTCAGAATTATGGTCACAGCAGAAGACGGAACAGAAAAAAACTATTTTGTAAAACTGTTTATTCAGGATACGACAGCACCGGTACTGAAAGCTGTTTCAGCAAGCAGAATCAGTGAAAAGAAAGCATCTGTGATATTTAAGGCTTCTGAGAAAGGAAGATATTATTATTCTGTAACAGATAAAAAGAGTGTATCACGATTGGATACTTCGGGAAAAGGAATCGAAGGCATTTCAGGAACGAATATCATTACACTGAACAATTTGAAAAAAGGACCTAAATTTATTCACATCATCATGAAGGATGATTTTGGAAATTTCAGCGAAATACTTACCGTCAGTATTCCCGACAGCAGAAAAACAGCGTCGGTTGACAATAAAACACAGGAAGCCGGAAGCGGAGGAAAGAATCCCGGCGGACCTGAAGGAAACCAGTCCTCGGAATATATACGTGGTCAGAAAGACAGCGTGGAGGAAGGGGATGGAATACTGAAAAAAATGAACAAGACTTCTTCAAAAGAAACAAAAACAACAGACAGCACACAGGGGGACAGTGTGGCAGAAAAATCAGAAGAAGCTGCAAAAAAGGAAGGCAAGAAGGGAGAGAAGGATAGAAACAAAAAGAATGGGAAAAGCAAAAAAATAAAGAAAGGCAGCTCTGATGAAAAATCAGCAGAAAAGAAAAAGGAGGAAAATGGCGGAAGTACTGCCGGGCAGACAGAAAGCCGGAAGCATATGCGGAAAAACGGTGGCTTTAAAGCACTGCCAACAAAAATAAAAGCGGCCTCTTTTATTTCTGTAATCGGAGTTGTATATCTGCTGTTCTGGATCCGGGGATGTATGGTCAATCGAAGGAAGACAGAATGGAAGAAAAAGAGAAGGAAGAAAAATCCTGAAAAGAAAGGAAAGTGACAGAGTATGAAAGACTGGAAAAAGTATACGAAACTGTTGCTGACAGCTGCGGCAGCAAGTGTGGTAATGTTTGCTGCACCCGCAACTGCCAGGGCAATGGATGGAGCGGTTGAACTGGATGACAATAATGTATGGTTTGATGACAGCACAGGTGTGGAGTATACATTTGCGTTATCAAGTAGTGGTGCGACACTCAGCAGTGTAAACGATGAGAATGCAGACGAAGGGTATGCTGTGGATCTGCCGGCAACAGTAACAGATACAGAAGGAAATGACTATCCGGTAAATGGTCTGGGGACAGGTGCGTTTGTAAATAAGACGAAAATAGCAAGTGCGGATCTGTCGGATACTTCTATAGAGTATATTGCAGGAAGAAAAACTACGGCGATGAATGGATATGGTGTCGGTAAGACCGGATTTGAGGGCTGTACGTCACTGGGAGAGATAAAATTACCGGATTGTCTGACAGCTATACCCAATTACATGTTTAAAGATTGCATCAGCCTGCAGACAGTAAAAATTCCGAAAGATGCAAAATATTTAGGAAATTCTATGGCGCATACAAGAATTTTTGAAAACTGTGACAATCTGGAATCAATTACGGTTGCATCAGGAAATACAGCATTTGTAGCTGATGATGGAGTCCTTTATAACAAGGCGAAGACAACTTTGTGTGCATATCCAAATGGTAAGGCTGCTACTACTTTCAGAGTTCCGGCAGGAGTAACAACAATTGGAAATGGTGCTTTTCAGACAGCAAAGAATCTGACTACGGTTGAATTTCCGGAATCCCTCACTTCGATAGGACAGTATGCATTTAATGGTGCTGTAATTCAGGGAACAACACTTAATGAAAATAATTCACTTGAAACTGCTGTTTTTTATGGCGATAAATCAAAGGTTAAATTGAATCAGTATAAGCCATTCCTTGATAAAGTGACTTTCGAACAGAAAGTTACCGGAGTTACCGTATCAGCAGACGCAGACAGCTGTCACGGAAGCATTCAGCTTACAGCAGAAGTTTCTCCGAAAACAGCAACAAATAAAGAGGTAACATGGTCTGTATCACCGGCGGACATTGCAACAATCAGCGAGGATGGCCTTCTTACAGTCAAAAAGGCCGGTACAGTGACTGTGACAGCAACCTCCAAAGACAAACGATGGAATTCCGCTGATCCGGCATATTCCGATCAGAAAGAAATCAAAGTAACTCCTTATGCGGAAAAGGTTACAGTCAGTGAACAGAATGGCAAAACTGAAGTTCTTCAGGGCGGTACACTTGTATTTACTGCAACAGTAGAGCCGGAAGGCAGCAATGTAAAAGGTGTTACCTGGAGTGTGGATAAAGAATCTCTTGCATCCATTGATGAAAACGGAGAATTTACAGCAAAAGAGCCTGGAACTGTAGTTGTAACGGCAACAAGCACAGACGGAAAAGACAATGTTGCTGTAACAGATACCTATACAGTAAAAATTACAGCACCGGTAAAACCGGATGAGCCGTCAAAACCAACGACACCATCTGAACCGACGACACCGTCCAATCCGACAGTACTGGAGACAAAACCGGCAGAAGCTTCAGCAAAACCACAGGTAACAGCATACAAAGTATCTGCTTCTCAGATCCGTATTACATGGACAAAAGACAGTGCTGCCAAAGCAGGATACCGTATCTATGTCAAAGGCGGAAATGCAAAGAAATGGACAAAAGCAGCAGATGTAAAAGCATCTAAGAAGTCTTATGTACTGAAAAAAGTAAACGGAAAAGCACTGCAGAGTGGTACAGTTTATCAGGTCAAAGTTGCTTCCCTCACAAAGAACAAAAAGACAGAAGGAAGAAAACTGACAGCCAAAATCTCTACGGCACCTGGAAAGACAGGTCTGGCAGCAAAGAAAGTCAAAAAAGCAACTGTACAGATCAAATGGAAAAAGGTAAAAGGTGCATCCGGCTATCAGATTCAGATGAAGACATCTAAAAAAGCTTCTTACAAGACAATAAAAATGGCTGGAAAGAATGCTGCATCATATAAGCAGGGTAAATTAGGAAAGACTAAAGTTGCATATTATCGTGTAAGAGCATTCAAAGTGGTCAATGGAAAACAGATTTATGGTTCATGGTCTACAGCAAATGTAAAACTGAGATAAGATAGACACAGACAGAATCATTACAGTGGTAGTGATTCTGTCTGTACTCAAAAAGGACAGGATTATGATCAGAACAGAAAAAAGAAAACACATTTTTCTTATGCTTCTTCTGACAGCAACAGTACTTACCGGCTGTGTAGGAGGAAACCCGACACTGGAGCAGGCACTGAAAAAAACAGCAGAATATGAACAGGAGACAGTAACCTCTCCGACATCAGATTCTCTTGGCGGCGAATGGACAGTGATTCCTCTGGCACGCTCCAAAGAAAAAGTAAGTGAAGAATATTTTAAAAAATACACAGAAAATCTTATAAAGAAGCTGAAAGAGCAGGATGGCATTTTAAGTGATTATAAATATACAGAATATTCACGGGCAGTTCTAGCAGTCAGAGCAATTGGAGAAAACCCGGAAGATATAGGCGGTTATAATATTGAGAAACCGCTGGAAGATTTTGATACAGTAATTTTGCAGGGCCTCAACGGAGCCGTATTTGCACTTCTGGCATTGAATGCAGACGGCAAAAATATTTATGGGGATCTGGAACAGAAATACCTTCAGTATATTCTTTCACAGGAAAAGAAAAGCGGAGGTTTTTCACTTGATAATAATTCAGAACAGGGAGATACAGACATGACAGCTATGACACTTCAGAGTCTGGAACCCTATAAGGAAGAAAATAACGTCAGAGATACAATTGATAAAGGCATACAGTTTCTGGCAGATGCACAGGTATCTGACGGAGGCTACATGTCTTATGGAGAAAAAAGCTCCGAAAGCACATCTCAGACTATAATTGCATTAAGCACATATGGTATAGACTGTAACCGTGATTCACGTTTCATAAAAGAGGGAAAAGGCCTTTATGATACTTTGATGGAGTATTATCAGAAAGACGGCGGTTTTTCTCATACATTGGATGGCGAGGTAAATCCGATGGCAACAGACCAGGCATTTTGTGCGCTGGTGTCGTATGAACGTTTCAAAAATGACCAGAACAGTTTATATAATATGACAGATTAAGTGCTCTGATGCATTATAGATAAATAATCCAAAAGAAAGGAATCTTATGAAAAGAAAAAAACTGATTATGAAAAAACGGGCTTTAAGCTGGATACTGGCACTGGCATTATCCGGAAGCAGCCTCGCACTGCCGGTATCGGCAGCAGAACCTGATGACAATGTACAGGTGGAAACCTATGATGAAACCAGTGATTTTGAAAATGATGCGGACATAGAAATCACAGATGAAGGGCAGGATGCAGATGGCGGGGCATCTGAGGATATCAATGTAACAGAGGATGGAAATGTGGAAGATTTCTCAGATTTCTCGGATGAAGAAGCGACAGATGCGGATATAGATGTATTTGCTTCGGAAGAGGATGGACAGGCTGTAACGCTTTCAGGTACAGGAACAGAAGCGGATCCGTACCTGATTGAGACTGCTGCAGACCTTCCGGGTACGATTGAAGCCGGAACAGTTTATGCACTGGCAGCGGATATCACACTGACATCAGGTCAGCTGATCAGTACGATCGCCGGAACACTGGATGGTAAAGGCCATGTGATCACACTGGCTGATAAGCCGCTTGCAAATAGTGTCAGCGGAACCATACAGAATCTGGGAGTTGAGGGAAGCGGAACCCTGACACTTGAGGATGGACAGGGAAGTATGGCTAATACTGTTACACAGACAGGTACTGTTCAAAATTGTTATTGTACGGTAAATTCTCAGGTTGCGCCAATGAGTTATGATACTATCGGTGGAATGATTGGAAATCTTAATGGTACTATCCGGAACTGCTATTTTGCAGGCAGTACGGATAAGTACAGTGGTGGTGTGGCTGCATATAATGGTGGCTCATACAGAATCAGCCATGTTCTCTGGACATCTGGAATGTCTACCGTTGGAATGGGAAGCAACGATAATATTGCAGATGACAGCAAGAAAATAGTAACCGCAGATCAGATCAAAGCAAGTCTGGGCGTTTTAAATACGGAGATTGCAGCCACAGGTTTTTACTGGGTGCTTCCGGAAGACGGCAGAAATAATGGACTGCCGGTTTTACAGGAGGGAGCTCCGGCAGCTGGCGAAGTTAACTGGGATGATTTAGATACAGCAATTGCGAGCGCTGAGAACCTTGTAAAAGGAGATTATACAGAAGCTACATGGAATGCTGTTGCAGCAGCCTTAAAAGAAGCAAAAGAGTTGAGAAAAGGTGCAACATCTGCACAGGCAGAAATTAATGCAGCTACGAAAAAACTGACAGATGCAATTGCAGCCCTGAAGAAACCGAATGCATCTGCACCGATGGCACTTCCGACAGATACAAGCAAGATAACATATATTACAAGTCAGTCGGATTTTTCCAAAATGGAAGATTCCCAAAAGGATACATATTTTGTACTTAAAAATGATATTACTTTAAACAGTAATTATGCAAGTGATAATTTCTTCATGGTTTATGAAACGTTTAAAGGCATCCTTGACGGACAGGGACATACGATCACATTTGAAAAAGCGCCGAAGATGTTTGCAGGAATTGCAGCAACAGGTGTGATTCAGAATATTGGCTTTAAGGGTACTATGGCAGATAACAGTGGAGATCCGGTAGGTCCTCTCGGAAGATACATAAGAGGTTCTGTAATCAACTGCTGGTCTGACATAAGTGGTCAGAATGCCTGTGGTATAGCAGGTGGTGTTTCAGATGAAGCCGTGATCTCCAACTGTTTTGCTTACGGTGAGAGTCCGAAAGGTGGAATTGTCAACACCTGTGCAAATGGTTTTGACGGCATGATCAAAAACACACACTGGCTGAACTCTTCAACAGCACCGACATATCCAGAGAGTACCATCGTGAACTCCGGCGCTGTAAGCGAAGACACCATGAAGGAAAAGAGCTTTATTGAGGCTCTCAATACCAACCGTGGTGAAAATGGAAGTATATGGGGACAGAGCAGTTCCGGATTTGCTTATTTCGGACCGGATCAGACTTACACACCGGGAAATGACTGGCCGGAGATTCCGGAAGGGAAATACTGCGATATCGCATTTACAAATTACAATTCTTCAGAGGCAGTAACTCTTGAAGATGCGAAACTTCAGGTTTCACCGGATTCAGTAGCTGCAAGCAAGATGGCAGGTACATTCAGTCTGCCGGGCTATACAGTTCCGGATGGATATAAAGTGTACTGGTCAGTAGAGTCTCAGAAGCCGGATGGAGCCGTGGCAATCGCGGAAGAAGGCGGAGAATTCTATGTTTATAAAGATGGAAAGGCAACTGTAAAGGCTACTCTGGTCGATGCGGATGCAAACGCAGTTCAGCCCCTTGCTTATGCAGCAATTATTTCCAAAACAGCAAAGATTGAAGCAATTCAGTTATATATTGACGATCAGAATGTAACAAACGGGAATTATACAATTGCGGGATCTGCGACAAAATCCATCAAAGTAAAAGCACAGTATGAAGGAGAGACAGGCTTTAAGGATGCGGCATATTCCAGTTTTACATATCAGGCAGCAGATACAGACCTGATTTATAATGAAAGCGTATACAGCTCGTTCTACTTCAAGAAGCCGGGTACTTCTGCAATCAGAGTTACTTCAAAGAATGATCCGTCTGTAAGTGCAACAGTAGATCTTACTTCCACCTATGTGGCGGTTACATCTGTGAGACCGGCGCTGGAAGATGGATCAGAAATTGAAATTCATGGAAGAAATGCAAACAGTGACGGACAGGAAACAGACGGCCGCGTAGCATTTAATCCGGTTCATGGAACCGTGATCGTAACACCGGAGAATGCAAGCTATGCAGACAACTGGGAGATTACAAGCGATAACGAGACTATCGGATATTACAATAATGGATCTAAAGTATATGTTCCGAAACAGGCAGGTACAGTCACATATACAGCAACACTGACTGACATGAATCCGAATACGAATACGGGAGAGGAAAATACAGTAACCGGAACATCCACAGTAACTTACAAATATAAGAACCCTCTGACAGAGATAAAAGTAAAGGGAGACACTTCTGATTTCAGCGTAAAGGCAAAGGAATCAGCAACATTTACCATCGAGCCGAAAGGTACTCTGTCCGAACAGGGATATGAAGTTACAGAGCCATCCATCAACTGGACATTTGACAAAAAAGGCATTGCAGCGATCACAAAGACAAAAAGCGGTGAATGGAAGAGAAAAGATGGTGCACCGGATACAAACAATTATTTCCTCTGCTCTGAATACAAAATTACAGGAATTTCCGAAGGAATCGTAGTTGCTACCGGGACACCGGTGGATCAGACCAACAACCCTGCCCCGATCAAACTGACGATTACCGTAACAAAAGGGGACAAGGCAGATACAGACAATCTTGCACTTGCAAAGGCCGGCGCGGACAGCGCGGCAGCCTGGATAAAAGGACAGGCAAAAGATACTCTGGAATGTACTAAGGATGACTGGACAGTATTTACACTCCTTCGTCATGGCGAAACTCTCAGTGATGCACAGACCAGCAGCTATTATGATTCCGTAGTGAAGACAGTAAAGACATGGACGAATCAGAAGCCAACCGATATCGCAAAGGTTTCTCTTGTACTTACTATGCTTGGAAAAGATATCACAGATGTAGGCGGTGTGAACCTTGCCGAAATGATGTACAATTCCACACGTCTGACAGAAGGCTCCAACGAACTGATCTGGGTAATTCTGGCACTGGATGCTGCGAACATTCAGATTCCGGCAGATGCAAAATGGAGCAGAGAATCCATGATCAGTGCACTTCTGGACTTCCAGAATGAGAAGGGATTTTTCGGACTGTTTGATAACAAAGGTGGAAGTGTTGATATCACAGCGATGGCATTGCAGCCACTGGCCCGTTATCAGGTAACAGATGCAAAAGTGGAAGCAGCAGTGAAAAAAGCAGTTACGTGGCTCAAAGGAGCAGTGCAGGATGATTTTGGATACGGAAATCCGGAATCAACCGCGCAGGTACTGATCGCTCTTTCAGCACTGGGCATTGACCCGACCGTATCTGATGCCGGATTCGGAACAGTCAATATGAACATGATCACCAGTCTGATGCCATACAAATGTGAAGATGGCGGATTTGCCCATGTTCTTGGAAACACGACAAATGCATTAGCTACCACTCAGGTACTTGAGGCACTGGATGCCTATATATTATTCAAAGAAAAAAATGTTGCATACTGGGATGTGGCAGGAAGTGTGCATGTTTCCCATAACTGGGATGAAGGCGTTATTACAAAAGAGCCGACCTGTACAGAAGCAGGTATAAAGACTTATACATGTACAGAATGTAATGGAACAAAGACAGAAGAGATTCCGGCACTCGGACATACATGGAGCAGCTGGACGACAACATCTGAGGCAACCGTATTTGCAAAAGAGGTGCAGAAGAGAACCTGCTCCGTCTGCAAAACGACAGAAACACGTGAAATTGGAAATAAACTCAAAGCAACTATGAAAGTTTCCGCAAATACCGTCCCGTTAAAAGTAAAACAGTCCATCCGTAACTTCAAAGTGACCGGCATGGCAAAGGGTGATTCCGTAAAATCATGGAAATCCAGCAATACAAAGATTGTGAAAGTTTCCGGCAAGGCAAACGGAACCTGTAAGATTTCTGCACAGAAACGAACCGGTACAGCCAGAATCACGATCACACTCAAGAGTGGACTGAAAAAGACAATCAAGATCAAAGTTCAGAAGTCCGCAGTAAAAACAACAAAGATCACAGGATTTAAGGGCGGAAAGAAATCCATCACCCTGAAAAAAGGAAAGAAATTTACACTTGTTCCAATCTGCAAACCGATTTCAAGCAGAGAAAAAGCTACCTTTACAAGCTCCAACAAAAAAGTTGTAAAAGTTGATTCCAAAGGACGCATCAAAGCACTGAAACCGGGTAAAGCAACGATCACAGTCAAGGTTGGAAACAAAAAAGTGAAATTTAAAGTGACAGTCAAAAAATGAGGAAAGACCGCATGAAAAAATGGAAAAATTATTTTCTGGCGGTAATTGCTGCAATCTGTATGCTCTGGATTTTTCCGGAGCATACACCGGCAGCAACAAATGAAGCCGTCATTTCCGTAGAGAAAGGAACACTGGGACAGGGATATATCATAGAACCGACAGCAGTGACACTTCAAAGCGGCGATACCGTAAAAACAGTTACAGAACGAGTGCTGGAAGCAAATGGCAGATCTGCGCTTACGACAATGAACAGCACATACGGGTACTATCTACAGGGAATATCAGATCCGAACAGAGGCGCGATCTCAATTCCTGCGTTTGTACAGCAGATGATCACAGCGAAAAATCTGAGTGTCAATACAGAAGACATAAAAGAGCCACAGTATTTGAATGAATTTGACTATACCCCGCAATCAGGATGGATGTATTGCGTAAATAATGTTTATCCGGAAGTTGGCGCAGCCTCAACGAAGGTAAACAGCGGAGATGTGATTCGCTGGCAGTTTACCATGGTCGGACAGGGACAGGATCTTAAAGAAGGCGATCCGTCGATTTCTGCCAACGAGAAGCTGAACAGGGATAATCTGTACAAAACAATGGCTTATATACACAAGACCAGCGAACTGATGAACCGGGCAGATATCAGAACAGCATATGCAAACTGTATCAATGTTCTGGGAAATCTGACATCGAAAAAAAGTGATCTGAAAGATTATGGCACTCTGAACCTTGCTGCAAATAATATCGGAATTATTTCGTCAGTAGATTTTGTGAACGGTGAAAGCAATACTTCGGCGAAAGTAAGCTATGGGACAGCGGCCTCAGACATTACATTCCCGACATCACTCATTGGACAGAAAAACACGATAAAGGATACCGGCACTTGCAGCATCTGGGATCTGACCTGGAAGTGTGCGGATTATGATCCGCAGAAGCCGGGATTCTATGATTTCAAACCGGTATTTCAGCTGAATGAGGCACAGTACATATTAAAAACGAATGCAAGCCTTCCGACATACAAAGTAACCGTGCTGAAAGAAAACGGGGAAGACCCGGATCCTGTTGTGCCGGATCCGATCGTACCGGAACCTGTAGATCCGAAACCGGTCACACCGCAGGAACCGACGGTATCAAGTGTAAACTTAACTGTCGGAAGAAAAACTGTAAATATCGCTTATGCAAAAAAAACACTCAATCTGAACATCAAGGCAGAGAAGGGTGCTTCCATCAGCGTAAAATCAGCAAACAAAAAGGTCGTTTCAATCAATAAGAAAAACAGGGCAGTGATCTGCGGAACAGGTAAAACAGAAATCACGGTCACAGCATCTTTGAAAGGTAAGATGACAACCGTACTTAAGATCCCGGTATCGATTACACCGATCAGACAGAGTGCACCGGCACTGAAATCATCGAAGTCAAGACAGATGACCGTCTCATGGAAAAAAGATACCCGTGCGACCGGTTACCAGATCATGTATTCTACAGACAAAAAATTCCGTAAAAACTGTAAGACAGTCAATATTAAAAAATACAAAACCACACGCTGCACAGTAAAGAAACTTGTCAGAAACAAACGTTATTATGTGCGCGTTCGAAGCTGCAAAAAAGTTTCAGGGGGAAAGCTGTACGGAAACTGGAGCAGTACAAAAAATGTAAAAATAAAAAAATAAAGAAGAAAAGGGGAATGTAGCAAATGAAAAAGAAGCTTGTGAATCGTTTCCTGGGACTTATAATGACCGGAACATTGATTCTTACATCAGCGGTAAGTCCGATGGCAGCAGAAATAACGGTTTTTACAGAAGAAGGTACACAGAGTGAGGAGAATTCATACAGTGATTTCTCTGTGACTGACGATGAGGATGATTCTTTTGTCACGATTGAGGAGGAACCGGAGGAATCCGAGGAAGAGATCGCAATCGAATCGGATGACGGAACCAATGAAAAAAGCGAAACGGACGATATTTTTTCAGACAGTGAGTCAGAAGAAGTAACAGAGTTTGCGGATGCTGAAACAAGGACACCGGAAAAAGCCCTGACAGCACTCTATGATGCATTCAATAATTATAAAATAGGTACAGCACTTGCATTTCCATATGGAACAGGTGAAGGTCAGTATACAAATGCAAAGGCATTTATTCAGGCAGAAATAGAAAAAATCGTGCCGAAATCAGAATATGACGTACAGTTTAATTATACAGGAACTTTATCTGGTGCGTCAGGAAAAGAAACAACCATGGATACTGCGTCACTGGATATCGCACCGGTGCATGCAGCAGCAGATACCAAGCCGGGATTTACAGGTGTGACATTTTCTATTGGGGACAAGGTTTCATCAAAAATCAATCTGCTTTATCTGGCAGTAAAACCGCTTGAAGTAACTGCACAGGAAGCTGTAGCTTTTGAAGCAGAACAGATCAGCTTTGATACGATCAAAGGTACAAATACCAGTCAGGATCAGATAGTGACTGCACTCGCCAAGCTTCCGACAGCAGCACAGGTCTATAAATCAGGAGACAATGAGATCACTCTGACATGGAATCTGACATATGTGAGTGGAACCGAAAACTGCATGACACTGGATGCAAAAGGAACGACTACTACTGTTGTACGCCCGAACGTTGGAAAGGAAAATGCAGTCTATAAGTTGGAGGCAGTTCTGGCTTATAAGAAGGATCCTGCAGTCAGCAAGACACTGAGCTATGATCTTACAGTTCCGGCATTTGAGCCGGTAGTTCTTCCGATACGGATCACACCGGCAGATGCCACGCTTACAGTAACCGATAATTATTATAAAACCCCGGTAGATGCATCCTATATTTCTACTGAAGAAGATGGAGCATTACGTAAATATACGCTTCATGCAGGTGCTTCCTCTGCAACACAGACTTATGCATGGACAGCAGAAAGAGAAGGATACATTACCAAATCGGGGAAAATTACAGTTAAAAGCGGGGAAGAACAGGAACAGGTAATTTCACTTACAAAATCGTCAGAAGATGATGCCAAACTCGAAAAGCTGTATGTATCATCACCGACTGCCGATGCTCCGAGCATTAAGATCCCGATGGCATCTTTTGATAAAGATACATATGAATATGAGATGACTGTCGGTGCGATAGATTCCATTACAATTAAAGGAAATGCGATCGTTCCGGAAGCAACTGTTAAGGTGACAAGACATTCCAGTCTTACGAATGCAAATAAAGGAACTACTGTGGATGCTCCATTGTCCGCAGTGGGAAGTGTAACCTGTTATCTTAAATCAAATGCAGATACTGAGATCAAGATTACAGTCACAGCTCCAGCCGGAAGTGTGCAGGAGGATAAAACAAAGACAAAAGTTTACAAACTGACGGTACACAAAAATGGTGAGGCAGCACATTCGCTGAAAAGTCTCACACTTGCTGCATCTGTTTCAGATGGAAGCGGCATGAAAGCAAATAATCTTACAGGAACAGAGTATACGCCAGAGGAAACACTCAGCCCGGCAGTGGATCAGGGCGGTGTGGCTGCACAGTACAGATACGAGGTTAACTATTACCGTGATCAGGTAACATTCAAACCTGGACTTACAACTACAACGGATAAAGTACAGATAAAATACCAAAAAGACGGAGAAGAGCAGAGTATTGACGTTGCAAACAACAAAGTGTCTGCAAAGGTTCCGCTTACAGTTGGAGATAACACAATTAATATAGTTGTGACCAAAAAGGACGGTTCTTCTTCCGAAACATATCCGATTCTGGTTCACAGGAAACAGAAACCGGAAGGAAACGTACAGATTGATGGAAGTGACGATGCTTTTTCTTTTGCGGTAGAAGAGACAACAGCAAAAGACTGGACAGGAAGAATCAACTTCAATCATTCTCTTCGTGAAGTGCCTTTAAAAGTAAATGTCCCGGATGATGTTACAGTGAAGGTTTCCGGCGATGAGAAAGAGTACAAAAACGGAGATATCATCAGCGTTGCAGTAGACGAGTCTGCAAGCAAAATCATTACTATGTTCTGGATCAGAAATACAAAGAGCGGAGAGGACAGTACAGTAACTGTTCAGGAAGCACAGAAATATGTACTCAATCTTATGCGTGCACCGGCAGATTCTGCAGATTTTCTTGGATCGTATCTTCCGGCACCGGGACAGTTTGTAAATGTTGATATGTATAAAGATCCGTCAGTGACGCTTGCAGGCCCGAACAGTGGAAGAATGGTCACACTCGGAAGTTTTGGCGGAAGCATTGTATACGAATTTGAAGAACCGATACAGAACAGTGATCAGAATCCATATGGTATTGATTTTATCGTATATGGCAATGTTCAGAAATCAGAGACCGGGGAGAGTTATTCTTCAGGAATGGAACCGGCGGCAGTGATGGTTTCACAGGATGGAAATACGTGGTATGAGCTGGCAGGAAGTGATTACTATGAACGTACCACACAGCATAATATAAGCATGACTTATACCAATCCTGATACGACATTTAAGTCAGCAGTAGATATTCCGTGGACAGATTCTACAGGTGCATCCGGTACAGTAAAAGCGAACACCTATCATTCACAGGCATATTATCCGGATCCGCTGAATTACGGCGAAACGAATAAGGGAACAGGTGAAAATAAATCCTATACAGATGGTTCCATGACAGTCAGCGGTACAAGAGTAAGCAATTCTGCAGCGCTGAATTTTGGTTACGGAGATACACATGCGAATGCGGCAGGTAATGACAATACTGCAGTGAATCCGTACAGGGAAAATCCGAATTATAATACAAATGGCGATGGAATGGATATTTCATGGGCAGTCGATGCTGATGGAAATCCGGTTCAGCTTGATTCCATCAAATATGTAAAAATTTATACTGCACAGAGCAAAGATAATGGCTCTATGGGTGAAGTTTCTTCTGAGATAAGCGGTGTTTTAAGAGTAAAATCAGGAAACGCGTCTGTAGGAAAGACAGATGGCCTCAAAAATATCGTGATCGATGGTAATGAGATCGAATTAAAAGCAGGTGTCTATACATACAATGACGTGCCGGTAAACGATGTATCTGCATTTAAAGTAACACCTACAGCAGGAGAAAACAGCAATATTTATGTATCAAACCAGAGAGTAAAATCCGGGGCAACATCAAAGACGGTCAGTGTACAGAAAACATTACGTGTAATCGTACAGGATGACCAGAAAGAACCGGCGGTTTATTTCTTCAATCTGTCCGGAACAGCAGATCCGGCAGCCAATACTACACTGAAAAACGTATCTGCAATGCCGGGCGGTATTGAGGCAGAAGAAAACGGTGACGGATATGGGCTTCGTATGACAAAAGAATGCAAAAAGATCCGCCTGTCAGCAGAAGCATTAGACGAAGAAGCAACAGTAAAGATTAATGGAAAGGCTGTAACAGCCCAGGAAGATTATTTAAGCGACATAATTCCATTAAATGATGGTGATACAGAAGTTGCTGTTGAAGTTACTTCCAGAAATGGAAAAGTGACAAAATCTTATTCTGTGATCATCAAAAGAGAAGACGCTGAAGATCAGAAAATGGTACAGGTGAACTTTTCTCTCGTAGGTGACGAAAAACATGGAAAAGATGCACATACATGGAGAAGATTCTGGCTGAATCAGGTTAAATGCAGCATTCCGGAGGGAAGTACCGCAAAATATGTGACAGAAATGATGCTCCTGAACAATGATATTCCGTTTAGTATAAGAAACGGAAACTACGTGACGGAGATTAACGGACTGAAAGAATTTGACAATGGTCCGGGATCCGGATGGATGTATGCAGTCAACGGAACATCCGATAATGTAAATGCAATCGATCTGCAGATTTTGACGAGTGATTGTACTGTGACATGGTATTATGTAGACGATTACACCAAAGATGGCGTACCGGATCTGAATAATATCAATGCCGATCATGTATGCCGCATTAACGACTGGAAAACAACCTCCAAAGCAACTGTATTCACACCGGAGAAACAGCAGGGAACATGCGCCGTATGCGGCAAGACAACTACAAGAGACTATGGAACCAAACTTGCGGCAACGATCAAACTGAATGCGAAATCCATCAAACTTCAGAAAAAACAGACTACAAAGAAAATCAAAGTTACAATGGCAAACGGTGATTCTATCAAATCATGGAAATCCAGCAACAAGAAGATCGTAACCGTCAATAAGAAGGGTGTGATCAAAGCCGGTAAGAAGAATGGAACAGCCAAGATCACTGTAACACTTGCAAGTGGTAAGAAAGCAACATTGAAAGTAAAAGTTCAGTCCCCGAGAGTAAACACAACCAAAATCAAAGGACTGAAATCCAAAGTATCCCTGAAAAAAGGTGAGAAACTGACGCTGAAACCGGCAATCAGCCCACTCACCTCTCAGGACAAAGTAACCTACACTTCTTCCAACAAAAAAGTGGCAACCGTGAGCAAGAAGGGGGTCATCACAGCGAAGAAGAAAGGAACTGTAAAGATTACCGTAAAATCCGGAAAGAAATCTTATACAGTTAAAGTAAAAGTAAAATAAAAATCAGATAACTCACTTTTTTAAGACCGGAGTCCATCGCGACTCCGGTCTCTCTCTATATATAAACAAACATTGTTCTAAAACATCTTGCAAAGTTTTAGAGCAAATGGTACTATAAAACCAAAGCATATTTCTATAAAGTTCAAGGCAGTAATGCCGTCTGATATTCTTAATTCACTTCAGAAATCCATGCTTTTAAATCCAGTCAAAAAAGAACAAAAAGGTTACTTCAGAAAAAAGACAGAACAGCAAAAATGGGACGGCTGCAAATATTTCTACGAAAACACAGGTCGGAGGTGATCGGAATGAGCATATTCGAGTACAATAAGGAAGAGATGAAATACGATTCCTTAAAGGTAGATAATAACTTTTGAAATTATTTTAAAGTTTGGAAAAACATCTGAAATCCTGTAAATAAATTGACGCTATCGGGTGAAAGTGTTATAATAATCAGACAACAAGATAACCAAACGTGGTCTGATTTGCTAGTCAGTTTGAGGAAATTCGGTGCGAATCCGGAACTGTTTTTTGCTGTATTTAATGTCAAACGCGGAAGACATTATCAGTCGGCAAGCCAACACGTTATAAAGGACAGAGACTCATCAATTCATGAGGCTCTGTTTTTTGTTGCTAAAATAATAATTCACAAAAGGAGGAGCAAAGTGAAGAAAAAAGAATTAATGAGACGGTTATCAGCGATTGCTATGGCGGCAATGATGACCGTAACAATGATTCCATCTAATGCATTTGCAGCAGATATTGATTTCTCTGATGGCGGACAGGATGCGATAGAAGTGCAGGCAGATACAGATGAGGAAGCTGATGCGGAGCTTTCCATTGAGGACGAGAATGATGAGAGTACGGAAACCCTGACGGGGGAGGATTTATCTGAGGATGAAACTGATGAGGTAGATGCTGCAGAAGTAGATGCATTTTCAGATGATGGATATAGTACTGCTGAAATGAGCATCAGTAAATATAAGGTTTTTCTTAAACCGGTTAACAGTGCTGGAAATGAAATATCCGGAGCAAAAATTACTGTATCTTATTATGATGACTATGATGAAGAGGATGTTACAGTTAGGCCAGATACAGATGGCAGTTATTCAATGTTTGCTTATACGGAATATACATATAGTATAAGTGCCGATGGTTATGGTAGTCTGACCGGAACCTTCACTCCTGATGGTTCAGAAGAAACAATCAATAAAAATATTACTATGAAGATCCTGACGGAGGATCAGAAAACTGTAGATGCAATCAGAGATAAGTATAACTCAGAATTTGGGGTTGTAGCTACAGATTTTGCACAGGACAAAACTATACAGGATACAATCAACAGAAAACTTGCAAAATATAATGGAATCAGTACAGATGATGTAACGGTATCCGTTAAAAAAACAGACACTCCGGATGTAATTGCGCTGAATGGAATAATTAATTATAATGTATCAGATAGTTTGAATAGTTATGGACGAAATTATACAAATGTCGGGCTGGTATTAGAATTTAAGAAAAATGATGCGGTGGCTGAAACGAAGGAACGTTCTGTCATGGTAGGATGGGATCGTAACCACTTTTATGAAAAAATGCAGAAAGAAGCCGAAGGTCTGACGTGGAATCTGATTAAAGGCAGTAATTCAAGTCAGACAGAGGTGACAACTGCACTTTCTCTTCCAAAGATAATGACAAAAAGTGCAAGAACATCCTGGTCACAAATTGAATGGAGTTCTTCGAATCCAGATGTGCTGAAAATTCAGAAACCGGAAATGGATCTTATTACAAAACCAGATAGTGGTACAATTAACGCACCGGTAAATGATACAGAAGTAGTGTTAACTGCAACTATAAAAGCTAATGAAAATACGTTATCTTCTCCAGTGGAAAAAGTATCTGATTTCAAAACTTTAACAAGAACGTTTACAATAACAGTTAAAGGCACTGGTCAGACTAAACCTACAACAGCAGAACTTCAGAAAATTCTTAATCAGTATTACACCGCAGATAAGATTAAACAATTTAACACAACGAATACTGCGGATCTTGCGAACTGTAAATATGACCTTCAGCTTCCAAGATACACCAGAATCAAAGATGATAATGATGAGAATGTATTTAAAAATAAAGAAATTACAGTAACATCAGAAAACACGGATGTACTTACTGTGAATGGTTATAAAGCAAGCGTGGATCGCTTTGCAAGTAATGAGCCTGTTGCAACAAACTTGATTGTTAGCTTTAAACGTGATGATGTAACAGTAACAAAAAAAATACCGGTAACAATTAAGCCGATAACGGAAGAAGAAGTTAAAGATCAGCTTGAGCTGATGGATTATGCGAAGGCGCATTATTTTGACGGAATTAATGATGGTCAGTATGATGATGAAGATTCTGTTACCGGAAAGCTGCATCCGTTCCAGGAACTGTCCGCAGATAAAAAATGGATATACATAAATGAAGACAAGAGTGGTAAAGGAATTATCCCAGATGATCAGTTTACAAATTCTTCGGAAATGGAAGCGGCAGGATATAACAAATTTAAATCATCTAACAATGCAGTAGTTGCACATGAGAGTCTTGTAGTAACCAGACAAGAAACGAATACGCAGATAGAAATATCTTCTGTATTAACTTGTGAATTATATAAAGAGACTGCAGAAAAATATCCTGAAAATAAACTTCTTCAGAAACTTTATAAACAGCCTGTTTCTGTAATAGTAACTATTAAAGGAACTAAAGCAGCGGCAGAAGGGCTGAAGAATCTGATAGAAAGTGCACAGACACTTTTAAATACTATTGAAGAGGGCAATGGTGCAGGACAATATCCGGATGGAACGAAAGCAAAACTGCAGTCAGCACTTGATAAAGGCTCTGCCATTCTTAATAATGAAAAAGCAACTGAAAAAGAGCAGAATGATGCAATAAAAGAACTGCAGGCAGTTATTAATGAAGTAAAAGCTGTTCAAAATCCGGTGACTGCAACGATTACAGTACGTACACATCTGGCATCCGATCCGAATGGTGAACTCAGAACAGTTGAAGTGACATCAAAGGATGCTGAAAAATATGGCTATGAGAAACCAGAGACAGTAAGAAATCAGGTAACGATCACAGATGCGTTATACAAACTTCATGCAGAGATGTATGGAGAGCAGTTTGCTGAGAATCCGGAAGCTTATCTGGAAATAAGCAGTGCTGGACAGATTAGCAGAATTTATAAAATACAGACAACGGCAGTCAGCACTTTGGTGAATAACAAATTTGGTGGTGCTGCAAATGACGAAATATTGAAAAATGGAGATGAATTATCCGTATTTATGTATACGGATACGGATAAATGGAGTGATGAATATCTTTACTTCCAGAATGTACCGGAAAAAGTCGTAACGGAGAAAGCATTTATACTTGCTCTCAGAGCGGCAAATGTTTTTGGAACAGATGAAGCAGCGGCAGGATGTACTGTTGAAATGAAGAATCTGGACACAAACAAAACAACAGAAGCAATAACCGATAAAGATGGTAATGTAACGCTGAGTGCGGATCAGGCAGGAAGTTATCAGATTACAGTTACCAAAACACCGTACACATATTTTGTAGCGCCGACAGCAGTTGTTCAGGTTGAGGCTCATTCCCATAACTTTGTATGGAATACAACTGCAAAAGCAACCGTATTCGCACCGGAGAAACAGCAGGGAACATGCGCCGTATGCGGCAAGACAACTACAAGAGACTATGGAACCAAACTTGCGGCAACGATCAAACTGAATGCGAAATCCATCAAACTTCAGAAAAAACAGACTACAAAGAAAATCAAAGTTACAATGGCAAACGGTGATTCTATCAAATCATGGAAATCCAGCAACAAGAAGATCGTAACCGTCAATAAGAAGGGTGTGATCAAAGCCGGTAAGAAGAATGGAACAGCCAAGATCACTGTAACACTTGCAAGTGGTAAGAAAGCAACATTGAAAGTAAAAGTTCAGTCCCCGAGAGTAAACACAACCAAAATCAAAGGACTGAAATCCAAAGTATCCCTGAAAAAAGGTGAGAAACTGACGCTGAAACCGGCAATCAGCCCACTCACCTCTCAGGACAAAGTAACCTACACTTCTTCCAACAAAAAAGTGGCAACCGTGAGTAAGAAGGGTGTCATCACAGCGAAGAAGAAAGGAACTGTAAAGATCACCGTGAAATCCGGAAAGAAATCTTACACAGTTAAAGTAAAAGTAAAATAAAAATCAGATAACTTACTTCTTCAAGACCGGAGTCCATCGCGGACTCCGGCCTGTTTTTTGAGTCAAATTACAATAAAGAAAATTATATTCTTAAATATTTATAAAATCTATTGAAAAACACCAGTACAAATAGTACTATAAAATAAAGCATATTTTCTATAAGTCTAGGGCATTTATGTCATCTGTTTTTCTAAATTCACTTCAGAAATCCATGCTTTTAAATTCAATTAAAAATATATATGAGGTAAAGAGTGTATACGGTGGGTAAACTTGATAAAGAAATTTATAGCTGTATCACGGATGATATTTCAGTTGATGAAGTTATAATAACAGATAAACAAATTCAGCATATTAAGGAAAGACATCCAAATGATTATGAAAGATTTGCTGAATTTTTTCCTCAAATAATTGCGGATCCAGATTATATATTGGAAGCAAATAAACCGAATACGGCATTTGTATTAAAACAAATCAAGAAAAACAATGTGAAATTTCAATTGATATTAAGATTAAAAACATCGACAGACTGTGAGAACTATAAGAATTCTATTATAACTTTTTTGAAGATTGAACAGAAAAAATGGGATAAGTATTTGAGGAATAAAAAAGTTCTTTACAGAAAAGAATAAAGAAGTTATAATCTAAATACCATAACAGAGAGAACATTTGTGGTGGTAAATTTTCGTGTCAACCACACGCCGCTGGTACTGACAGGAGGAAACTCTGAGAGATGCA
>OLQG01000627.1_pt1 | contig 27683 bp, 20 predicted proteins | sample 1672221 | NCBI WGS metagenome assembly OLQG01 (sample SAMEA3136660, study PRJEB25190) | human gut metagenome | biome: human gut; feature: human-associated habitat; material: faeces | place: Austria | collected 2013
TATAGGATATCTTCTCTCTTCTCGGGCGTCTGTCTCTTAATGAATTAAATAGTAAACCTTCCTTGCCATATCGTGGAATATCCAGATGAGGCTCATTCCAATGGCAAGTCCTAAAGCACACTGTAATGTTTGGGAGCCGTAAGCTGCTGCTTCTGCCCATTTTTTCTGAACAGCATAACTCATCGTGTAATAGAGAGAGCCGCCGGGAATTAGAACGACAACGGAAATGATTAAAAATAAGGTGGTAGGGGCTTTTCTTATTTTTGCGATGACTTCGGAGTAAATTGCGGCGAAAGCACTGGCAAATAGAGAAGAAATGAAAACATCAAATCCCCAGGTAGTTGCGATGACATAGATAACCCAGGTCAGTACACCACCTAATGCGGCAGGGAAAATGTGATTAAATTGCAAATGAAATAAGAATCCGAAGCCGGCAGCTCCAATAAAGGCTGCAAAGAATTGTAATATCATAACACACCTCCAACAAACCAGATAGCGCACATAAATCCACAGGCAAGTGCGCCCGCCCAAAGAAGCGATTCTACAAGACGCATCACGCCGGAAATTGTGTCGCCGATTAAAATGTCGCGGATAGAGTTTGTCATAAGGATTCCGGGAATTAGCAGCATAATGTCTCCGATCATAACTTTGTCTGCATGAATTACCGGAAAGAAATGTGCAGCTACACAAATGCCGGAGCCGACAAAAAGGGAGCAGAAAAACTGCAGGATTAAAGTATTGCTGCATATAGAGTTTAAATGCCTTTGTAAAAAGCAAAGGAGAAAGGCAAAGATAACGGCAATGGCTCCGTCTAAAATTGTTCCTCCAAAAAAGACAGAAAAGCCACCTGCACCAAGCATGCTTCCCAGGTAAATGGTATAAGGAGCAGGAGTGATTTTTGAAATTTTATTTATCTCATCTTTCAAATCTGGAAGAGAAAGAGGAGAAGAACAACAGCGCCTGCTGAGTGCATTTGCCTGTTCTAATTTAAAGAAATCTGTGCCGACAGGGGTAGTGATTCTTCGGGTTTGTGTATATTCTTCGCCTTCTTCAAAGACCATAGTGACAACGATACTTGAAGTGATTGCAAATACATTCATCTGGGTGGCACCGTAGGCATGCCCCATTCGGTTCAGCGTTTCTTCCACACGGCTGACCTCGGCACCGTTGGTCAGCATAATTTCCGCAAGATTTAGTAATTCATGTAAAATAGCATTTGGTGAATTCAACGTACTTTCTCCTTTTAGAAAAATATGATATAGTATATCACAAATTTACGAAAAGGAGAAAAGTTTTGAGCTATACCTGGTATGAAGTGCTCTGGTTTTTTCTGTTATATTCCTTTGCAGGATGGGTAATAGGAACTTCTGGAGCAGCATTAAAAGAAAAAAAGTTTATTGACGTAGGATTTTTATTTGGCCCGTGGTGTCCATCCTACGGATTTGGAGCCGTTGGTTTTGCATTATTTTTACCAGAATTAAAAGACCAGCCTGTATTTTTATTTGTAGGAGGAGTGATTCTTTCATTTATTATCACATCTTTTACAGGAGTGACCCTGGAACGTATTTTTCATCAGAAATGGAAAGATTATTCCAGACGGAGATTTAACTTTGGTGGCTATGTTAACTTACCTTATACGGTAGTATGGGGTGCGGCGGCACTGTTGTGTATTTGGATTGTAAATCCATTTTTAAGTAAAATTATTGGAATACTTCCATATGGATTAGGAAAAGTCATTTTGATTATTGCCTATGTAGTAATTGTTATTGATTTTATCGGAACTATTTCAGGAATTCTGAGTGTACATATCCGCCTGGCACGATTAGGAAAACTAGTCCTTGTAGAAGAAGTAGCTGATAACTTACAAAAAGCTGCAGATTACATGGGAAATGGTCTGACTGGCTGGGTATTAAAACATCTTGAAAAAAGCCATGAGGGTCTCGAAATCAAGGAAATCATCCGAAGTAAACTGCAAAGACGAGAAAAAGCACAGGAAATGACTGGTGTATTTGCAGCAGGATGTGGATTTTACAAACTGTTCTGGCTGTTCTTTCTTGGCTCTTTTCTTGGCGATATTACAGAAACTATCTTTTGCTGGTGGAAGATGGGCGCTATCACAAGCCGAAGCAGTGTAGTTTATGGCCCATTTAGCCTTGTCTGGGGAATTGGCTGTTTTTTCCTCACCTATATGCTCTACCAATATCGCGATAGAAGCGACAGCTTCATCTTTATATTCGGAACAGTCCTCGGCGGTGCTTACGAATATATATGTAGTGTCGTATTAGAGCTTGTCTTTGGAACTGTATTCTGGGATTACAGCAAAATTCCATTTAATCTGGGTGGAAGAATCAACTTATTGTACTGTTTCTTCTGGGGAATCGCAGCCGTAGTCTGGATGAAAATATTATATCCGAAACTATCAGGTTTTATTGAGAAGATACCAAAGAAAATCGGAGTACCATTAACCTGGTTCTTGGTTGTATTCATGGTATTCGATATGGCAATCTCAGGACTTGCATTAAACCGTTATCACGAAAGACACCAAAGTGCAAAGACACCAGAAACCGCCATAACGAAAATATTAGATACGAGATTTCCAGACACAAGAATGGAACGGATATACCCAAGTGCCAAACATGTGAGGTAGGGAATTCTGAGTTGCCGCAGGTAAAGGGAGACGCCCTCAGTAAATAAAAGAAACTATATTTGTGACTTTAGTCGTGGCAGTTTGAATACTCGCTTATACACGCTCGTATCCAAACCTTGCTCCCAGGTCACAAATATAGTTTCTTTTATTTACTGAGGGCTGTGTTTTGGCTGGAGAAAATAGCAGAATTTATCCTGAATCTCTTTGGCTACGATAGAGGACTTACCGAAATTAATCAGATTTACTTTTTCCTCGATAATATCACCTAAGATTATTTAAGAAGTTTGTCAATTGAAAAAAATGTTGTATCATGCTAAAATATTGCGGATGTATTACAGAATAATATTTTGGGAGAAAATGTAAAAGGAGAAGCCATGAAAAAATATGATTATTTGATTGTAGGAGCAGGACTTTTTGGTGCTGTTTTCGCTCATGAAATGACAAAAAAAGGAAAAAAATGTCTTGTAATTGATAAAAGAGATCACATAGCAGGTAATATTTACTGTGAGAATGTAGAGGGAATTAATGTGCATAAGTATGGTGCTCATATTTTCCATACATCTGATAAAGTAGTTTGGGAATACATTAATCAGTTTGCAGAGTTTAATAATTACATTAACTCTCCGGTAGCAAGATATAAAGATGAACTTTATAACTTACCATTTAATATGAATACATTTAGCAAGATGTTTGGTATTAAGACACCGGCAGAAGCAAAAGCAAAGATTCAGGAAGAGATTGAAGAATTAGGAATCACAGAGCCAAAGAACTTAGAAGAACAGGCTCTTTCTTTAGCTGGCCGTTCTGTATATGAGAAGTTAGTAAAGGGTTATACAGAGAAACAGTGGGGACGTGATTGTAAGGATCTTCCTGCATTTATTATCAAGAGACTTCCACTTCGTTTTATTTATGATAATAACTACTTTAATGACCGTTTTCAGGGAATCCCTATGGGAGGATATACTGCAATCGTAGAGAAGATGTTAGAAGGTTCTGACGTATTACTGAACACAGATTATTATGAATTCAGAAAAGAAAATGCAGATATCGCAGAAAAAACTGTATATACAGGAATGTTAGATAAATATTTTGATTACAAATATGGCGTATTAGAGTATAGAAGTGTTCGTTTTGAAACAGAGACTTTAGATACGGACAACTATCAGGGTAATGCTGTAGTAAACTATACAGAGCGTGAAGTTCCTTATACACGTATTATCGAGCATAAGCATTTTGAGTATGGTACACAGCCAAAAACAGTTATTTCAAGAGAGTATCCGAGTGAATGGAAGCTTGGTGAGGAACCATACTACCCAGTGAATAATGAGAAGAACGAAGAAATTGCCAGTAAGTATCGTGAATTAGCAGATAAAGAAGAGAATGTTATTTTTGGCGGACGTCTTGGCGAATACCGTTACTATGATATGGATAAGGTAATTGCAGCGGCATTAAAAGCAGTAGAGAAAGAAAAAATAATTAATTAGGAGTGAGGAAAAGGCAAAAGTATCTATTATTATACTGCGCCGGAAGATTTTAAAACAGAAAATGCGAATTTGAAAGGAAAGATTAAAGATTTACAGGCAGATAAGAAGATATTACAGTCTGATAAAAAGGCATTACAAATATAGTAAGATTGAAGGAATATGATGACAACACTATTTTAGGGGCAGACTTTACTGCTTATCAGCAGTGGTTAGGATGGAAAAAGGAATATAAAGATTTTATGAGTCAGCCGGTAGATGACAGTTTTCAGTATGTGCAGAAACAGGGGATTAATACCATTTCTTTAAAGGTTGTGATAAATCCTTTGGAGGAAGATGAGTATTCTCTGGATAATGCAGATACAAGCGGAGATTAATAAAAATATTATTATGGATCATGGAGTAAAGTAAAAAAGTTGTATTGAGATAAGCTGTTATCCTTGATTTCTATACCATTTTAAGTATAATAAAGTAGTATAAAGAAGTAATAAATATTTACAGGGGTGGCCAAAGAAGGTATATTTATGTAAGAATAAGTATACCTTCTTTTTCTTTTATACTTCTTTGGGAGTAGATATTTGATATGCTTTAATGCGTGTAATACATAGAGAGGTGATATGTGTGAATACTTTACAGACAAATGACTGGCTTATTTTGAATTCAATTATTTATGAGATTTATACAACAGCCGATTTTGATGGAATGAGAAAAAAGTTTTTGGAGCAGATGAAAATGCTTGTAGATTTTGACAGTGCGGATTTTTATCTGGCAGCAGCGGACGGCGAGCATAAGCTTACAGCACCGGTTATGTATCATTGTGACGAGGATTTATCGGATGTATATGATACCATTGATTATGGGCGCGGAATTTTATATAGCGGAAAAAGTATCGTATACAGAGAGACGGATATTATGGCAGATGAGGTGCGGACAAAAACGGAGTATTATGACAAAGTATATAAGCCGAACAGATGGCATTATTCCTTACAGATGATTATAGCAAAGGATAAGCAGTTTCTTGGTGTAGTCACCTTATATAGAAATATTGGAAAAGATGATTTTAACCATGATGAAGTATTTCTTGTGGATACGTTAAAGGAGCATATGGCATATCGTCTGTGGCAGCAGAGACAGAACCGTATACAGTTTGGTGAAAAACTTACCGTATCAGCAGCGACAGAGAAATTTGGCCTTACAAGACAGGAACATAACATTCTGCACCTGTTAATGGAAGGAAAAGATAATAGCTTTATCTGTGATTACTTAGCAATTAGTATCAATACGTTAAAAAAGCATATTTTAAATATTTATCGAAAACTTGGTATTCGAAACAGGGTGCAGTTGTTTAAGAAAATCAGGGAGAAAGAGTAGAAATAGTCTTTATTCTGTCAAAAATATGTGCTATAACTATTTTTGATTTGGTAATAATTTTGTAGTAATTGAAATTTGTATAGCTTTGAACAATTCTATTTTAAAATGTATATATTGCTTTACAGTAAGCAAGAAAAAGTTATTTCTGAAAAGCTCGCTTTTAAAAAGAGGATGTTGTTTTCTTGTGAGGTAGAAATATACGATATATTACAGAGTTATACACAGAGGAAAGGAATGAAGATTTAGTATGTTAAAAAAAGGTAAACTTTTTCTGGCTCTCTTACTGACCTGCTTTCTGCTGGGAAATACTTTTGGCAGCATAGCAGTAAATGCTGCGGGAAATTCGGCAAGCCAGGCAGCACAGACAGTGGAAACGATGTCAAAGGCAAATGAGTATAAAGCATTCTGGTTTTCTTATTATGACTATGATGCCTATCGTGCCAAGTATAAAAAGAGAAATGCATCTACATTTAAGAAGTATTTTACGAAGGTAGTGAAAAAGGGGAAAAGTCTGGGAATGAACTGTATTATCGTTCATGTCCGTCCGTTTGGAGATGCGATGTACAAGTCCAAATATTTTCCGTGGTCCAAATGCATTTCAGGTAAACAGGGGAAGAATCCGGGATTTGACCCATTAAAAATTATGACTTCTGTAGCCCATGCAAACGGAATGAAAATCGAGGCGTGGATTAATCCTTATCGTGTAGCGGCAGGTTCCACCAATTATAGCCGTTTATCTTCTAAAAATCCGGCAAGAAAGTGGCATAACAACAAAAAGACACGCAGAAATGTTCTTGCTTATCGGGGAAGTCTTTACTATAATCCAGCAAAGGCACAGGTAAGAGAACTTATTGTGAACGGGGTAAAAGAAATTGTACAGAATTATGATGTTGATGGAATTCATATGGATGATTACTTTTACCCAACATTTAATTCTTCCAATGTAAACTCTGCTTTTGATGCAAAAGAATACAAAGCTTCTACTATGGGCAAACATAAAAATGGCATTGTTGCTTTTCGAAGACAACAGGTTAATGCTTTAGTGAAAGCGATTCACAGTGCAGTAAAAGCAACAAAGCCAAATGTGACATTTGGAATTAGCCCGGCAGGAAATATTGATAATTTAACAAGCAAATATTCTTATTATGTAGATGTCAATAAATGGTTAAACTCCCATGATTATGTAGATTATATTTGTCCACAGATTTACTGGGGATTCAAACATCCGTATGCGAAGTTTGACAGAGTGACAAAGCGTTGGATGAAAGCTGCAAAAAGCAAAAAAGTAAAAGTATACATAGGAATTGCTGTATACCGCGCAGGCCATAATACCGGTGCAAGTTCAAGCGAACGCCGGGAGTGGAGATCGGATGCAAATGTTCTCAAAAAGCAGGTACAGTATGCTAGAAAAAAAGGTTGTGACGGTTTTGCATTCTTTGACTACCAGGATTTGAAAAGCAAAACAAGTGCGAGAGCGGTAAAAAATTTGAAAAAAGTATTGAAGCGCTAATTTACTAAAGCACAGAACCCGAACAGATAAATAGAGCTTATTTATCTGTTCGGGTTCGTCTGTTTATCCAAACTACTAATTGTTGAGAAAAATTCTCAAATAAATTATTGACTTCTAATAGATATTAGGGTATGCTAACTAAATAAGAATACGTGAAATAAAAGTAAGTTTTAGCAAACATACAAAAGAAAGAGGTTATTATGTTACCATTAACGATGGCAAGTCAGGGAGAACCAATGACAATTAAAAAGATTGGTGGAAAACAGGAGACGAAGAAGTTCTTAGAGACATTAGGATTTGTTGTTGGCGGAACCGTTACAGTTGTTTCTGAGATTAATGGCAATATGATTGTGAATGTAAAAGATTCCAGAGTTGCCATTGGAAAAGATATGGCAAATAAGATTATGGTTTAAAGCTATGTTTCAACATTGATAATTGAAAGGTTAAGAAAGAGATAGAAAGTTTGAATAGGTATTAGCCTGAGTATTAAGTTATAGAGATTATTGATTGTAGCGTACATTTTTATATCATATATTTTGGATAGCTAGATAATGAAGTCTAAAGCAAAAATATGACAACAATTAAATACTTATTGAGAATACATAACGCTAAGCGAGGATAATTGAGAAAAAATATCATTATTGGATTTTTTACTTGTAATTTCCCCCTCGGTTGGCTTATTATTGTGTGAAAAGAAAAGTGATTGTACTTTTACATAAGAATATTAATATTATCAGGAGGTCATGGACATGTTAGAATGTTTAACTAAAATTAACTGGAAAAAAGTGGGTTTATTTGCATCAGGTACTTTATTTGGAACAGCAGGTATCAAGGTTTTAGCAAGTGATGATGCTAAGAAAGTTTATACAAACTGTACAGCAGCCGTTTTAAGAGCAAAAGAGACTGTTATGAATACAGTTACAACTGTTCAGGAGAACGCTGAAGATATTTATGAAGGCGCAAAACAGATTAATGAAGAACGTGCAGAAGCAAAAGTGGCAGCGGAGTTTGCAGAAGAAGCTGAAGCAGCAGAAGAAGAGACAACAGAAGAAGTTGAAGCTGAGGCAGAAGCAGCAGAATAGTTTTGATAATTTGATTTATATTAAAACATATTGTGGTAAGGCTGACTGTCGATGTTGATTTAAAGTCGATATTAAGTTAGATTCAAAAATTTGAATTTGATTTAAAATGGATGTAGCTTTAAAAGTAAAGAAGAGACTGCAGGACAGAGGCGGTCTCTTTTTTTAACAGATAAATAAAGAGGTGTATATTTTGAAGTTTCAGATAAAACACGAGATAAAAGGAAGAATGCGTCTCCATATATTCCAGAAGAAACAGATGTCTTGCGAACAGGCAGACATTTTATTATATTATCTGGAGAATATCGAAGGCGTAGAATCTGCAAAGGTTTACGAGAGAACAGCAGATGCAGTTGTCCGTTATGCTGCAGATAAAGATGGTTTCGTACGACAGAATATTATTAAAGAAGTGCAGAAGTTCGTTTACGATAAGGTAGAAGTTCCGGATGGTCTTATTGAGAATTCTGGAAGAGAGCTGAATCGTGAATTTCAGGAGAAGCTGATTGGACAGATTACTGCACACTATGCAAGAAAGTTTTTATTACCAGCCCCATTTCGTGCGGTGTATACAGGAATAAAATCATTAGGTTATATTTGGAAGGGACTCCAGACACTTGCACAGCGTAAGTTAGAGGTACCCGTTCTTGATGCAACTGCAATCGGTGTTTCTATTCTTCGTGGTAATTACGATACTGCCGGTTCCGTAATGTTTCTTCTTGGAATTGGCGAACTGTTAGAGGATTGGACGCATAAGAAGTCTGTGGGTGATCTTGCCAGAATCATGTCACTTAATGTAGAAAAGGTATGGCTTAAGACCGAGGACGGAGAAGTTCTTGTTCCATATTCCCAGATTAAACAGGGGGACAGCATTGTTGTACACATGGGTAACGTCATTCCATTTGATGGAACTGTATTAGCTGGAGAGGCAATGGTGAACCAGGCATCCCTTACTGGAGAGTCTATGCCGGTTAGAAAGTCAGAGGAGACTTCTGTTTATGCAGGAACTGTTGTAGAAGAAGGTGAAATCACTGTTAAGGTAAAAGCGGTTGGCGGAAGTGGACGTTATGACAAGATTGTTACAATGATTGAAGATTCCCAGAAGTTAAAGTCTGGTCTTGAAGGTAAGGCAGAACATTTAGCTGATAAGCTTGTGCCATACACACTTGCAGGAACAGGACTTGTTTACTTAGCGACAAGAAATGCCACAAAGGCAATTGCTGTTCTTATGGTTGATTTCTCCTGTGCATTAAAACTTGCTATGCCAATTTCTGTATTATCTGCAATTCGTGAAGCAAGCCAGCATAATGTTACTGTCAAAGGCGGCAAGTACATGGAAGCTGTCGCAGAAGCAGATACTATTGTATTTGACAAGACAGGAACACTGACAAAGGCAGAGCCTACTGTTGCGGAAGTTGTTCCATTTGGAGGCAATGATGCAGATGAAATGCTTCGTATGGCAGCCTGTATGGAAGAACATTTTCCACATTCTATGGCAAAAGCAGTCGTAGATGCTGCATTAAAGAAAGAACTTGACCATGAGGAAATGCATTCCAAAGTACAGTATATTGTAGCACACGGTATTTCTACTACGATTGAAGGGAAAACAGCTGTAATCGGAAGTTATCATTTCGTATTTGAAGATGAAAATTGTAAGATTCCAGCAGGAGAAGAAGCGAAATTTGAAGCTCTTCCAGAAGAGTATTCCCACCTTTATCTTGCATTAGAAGGAACACTTGCTGCTGTAATCTGTATCGAAGACCCTCTTCGTGAGGAAGCAGCCGATGTAATCAAAGCTCTGAAAAAGGCAGGTATTTCAAAAGTTGTTATGATGACTGGTGACAGTGAGAGAACTGCCGCAGCCATCGCAAAACGTGTAGGCGTTGATGAATATTATTCTGAAGTACTTCCGGAAGATAAAGCAAACTTTATCACAAAGGAAACAGAAAAAGGAAGAAAGGTCATGATGATTGGTGATGGCATCAATGATTCACCAGCCCTTTCTGCCGCAAGCGTTGGAATCGCTGTAAGTGATGGCGCAGAAATTGCAAAAGAAATCGCAGACATTACGATCAGCGCAGAAAGTTTATATGAAGTCGTAGCATTGAAAAAGATTAGTAATGCATTATTAAAACGAATTCATAAAAATTATCGCTCCATCGTGGGAATTAACTCTGGATTGATTGTACTTGGAGTTGCAGGAGTATTAGCTCCGGCAACATCAGCATTATGTCATAATGTTTCAACACTGCTTATTAGTTTAAACAGTATGAAAAACCTACTCCCAGAAGAATAGTTTCTGATTTCATTCATTAGACAGATAACAGACGAAGACAGCGAAACCAATAAGCCATATTTGTGATTTTAGTCGCGGCGAGAAATAGTCTTCTATGAAAAGCCCGGTATGAAAATAATTGATTTTGACCCAGTTGTACAAAACACAAAGGTGTCAAAATCAATTATTTTCATACCGGGCTTTTTTAACGCTTTATTATACTATCGCCGCTCCGAGACCACAAATATGGCTTATTGGTTTCTCTGCCTTCTGTGTTATGAACAGGAGGATGAATTAAATCAGTTAGTTGTTTTTTGCAATTCCAATAACATTTTGATAACTTCAGGGCAAGTATAAGACCTCAGTTCGATTCCTCAAATCACCCACTGCATCTTAATTTTAACAAAATCCAGCCAAAAAACAGCCCAGGAAGAGAGCGCAGGACCTATATTTGTGACCTCTTCCTGGGCGTCTGTTTTGAATATTTTTCAAAAAAAGATGCAAAATATCCTCTTATAGAGAAAAGTGTATCAATAAGGGTATTGACTTTATGACGAAAGTTAGTTATTATAAATACAAGTTAGTAATAACTAACAAACATTAAAACAAGGAGGCACCATGAGACAGGAAGTATTTGAGATTGTACAGAAGATGGACAAAGATAATATCAGAACACAGATGGCCCTGCAGTGTGCGCCGTTGATTACCGGACTTAAGGTGGCGAATCTTTTGATTATTCCATCTAAGAACGAAGAGTTTGTTGGAGCGATTCTTGATGGAACGGATATTTCTTATATGAGATTAGCGAAGTCAGAATGCAAGACAACATTTTTCCTGTATCGGGAAGCAAGCTTAACTGTCTGGCTTACGAAAGCTGAGAACAGAGTACTTCTCAGGGAGGCAGGATACAACGGTAAAGTATTATCTGATATCCTCAGAGCAGTTCAGATACGATATGAAGCTTATGTGCAGAAAGGGAAAGATTTTCCCCATGAAATTGGTGTACTGTTAGGTTATCCTGCAGAAGATGTCAAAGGATTTGTGGTGAATGAGGGGAAAAATTATCTCTATTCTGGTTACTGGAAGGTTTATGGAGACCTGTCGGAAGCAAAGCAACTGTTTTACAAATTTGACCGGGCGAAGGAAGCGTTGATTGAACTGGTATCGCAAGGTATCGGAATAAGAAATGTTATCGAAAGCTGCAGTAGTAATTTACTGCTGGATGGCGCGGCTTAAAGTTCCTTGTAAGACCTTTTCAAAGATGGAAACATCATGGTAAATCAAACTAATAATTTTTTTCAGGAGGAAGCAGCAATGAGCAAGATTAGCGTAGTGTACTGGTCTCAGACAGGAAACACAGAAGCTATGGCGGAAGCTGTCGGAGCCGGAATTGCAAAAGCCGGTAAAGAAGCAGACGTAGTAGAAGTCTCAAGCGCATCTATGGAAGACTTAAAAGCAGCAAAAGTATTTGCACTTGGATGTCCTGCAATGGGCGCAGAAGTACTTGAAGAGATGGAGATGGAACCATTTGTGGAAGAAGTAGAAGGCTTCGCACAGGGAAAAACCATCGCACTTTTCGGTTCCTATGGCTGGGGAGATGGCCAGTGGATGAGAGACTGGGAAGAAAGAATGACAGCAGCAGGCGCAACGGTATTAAACGGTGAAGGCCTCATCTGCCAGGAAACTCCAGATGATGATGCAATCAAACAGTGCGAAGAACTGGGCGAACAGCTGGCTCAGAACGCATAAGAGTGTAGAATCATTCAAAGAAAAACTCGTAGTAACTCATAGTAAAAAATAGTAACAAGCAATTATAGTAATCGCATAGTAACGCATATAAAAAACTCATAATAACGCAGTAAAGTAATTTATATTAAAAAGTAACGTATATCAATAAGTAATTACACATTTAAAAAATACCTCTAATTTAATGAAATACCCTTTCTAAAATTTATTTTTAGTCGAAAAGACAAGAAAGAAGAAATCCTTTCATTCCTTTCCGTAAATCGCAGCGGAAAGCAAGGGAAGTGATTTCTTCTTTTTTTGTGTGGGACAAAACAGATGAAACCAGCTAATAGATGAGAAGTGGGCTTGTTTTTCTCTTCGGGTTTCTCTGTTTATAGTTTGTCTGTCTATAGGCGTGTGTCGGATTATGTGCCGATCACTCATGCTGAGTTCGTCTGTTTCTACTTATTACGCAAGGCTTTTCGATAAATGCCATAAGCCACAAATGCCGTAACTGTTTCTGTTATCCAGAAAGAGTGCCATACTCCATTTGCGCCGATAAATCGGCTGAGTACGAACGCTAATGGTACGATGATTACGAGGTAACGAAGCAGGGAGACAACAAGTGATTCATTTCCCTTTCCGAGTGCTTCTAAAGCTCCACTTGATACGACGGAGACAGAAGAAACGATGAAGCCGCAGGAAATAATGCGGAGTGCGGATGCACCGGCGGCGATAGTTGTTTCCTGAGTGGTAAACATTTTCATAAAAGTTTCTGGCGTAAACATAAAAAGTAAGGTGCCGGCTGTCATGATGCCGATAGCAATTGTGAGGGCAAGCCGGTAGATTTTGTTTACTCGTCTGTATTCTTTTGCACCGTAATTGTAACCCATGAGCGGACGCATTCCCTGAATCATTCCGTTGACGGATAAATATAAGAAAGTCTGCAATTTATAATAGATTCCAAGAATGATAACACCAGATTCGGAAATTGATGCAAGGATTCCATTTAATGCGGAAATAAGCAGAGAAGGAAGCGCCATATTTAATGCACCGGGAATTCCAACACCGTAAAGGCGTATGCAGACATTTTTTTCAGGGCGAAGCAGGTGTTTACGTATTGTTACGGGTGGCTTTTTAAATATATAAAACAAAATGTAAATAAGTAAGGTAGAACACTGGCCGATGCCGGTTGCGATAGCGGCTCCTTCGATTCCAAGTCGTGGAAACGGTCCAATTCCAAAAATGAGAACTGGGTCAAGGATAATATTCAGGATGCAACCACACAGCATACTGAGCATGCTGACAACCATCATCCCCATCGCCTGAAAGTATTTTTCAAAAGTGATTTCCACATGGATAATAATTGAGAAAAGAAGAACGATATTTGAATAACGTAATCCTAAAGAGAGGGTGTCCTGATTGTTCGTAAACAGTTTTAAGAATGAAGGCATAATGAGGATGCCGGTTATACTTAAAATAATTCCATGTACAATAGAGAGAAACATTCCCTGTGAGGCAGCTTTATCTGCCTGTTCTCGCTGATCTGCTCCGAGACAGAAAGCAATCATAACATTGATGCCGATACCGAAACCTACGGCAACGGAGTTAACAACATTCTGAATTGGAAATACAAGAGAAAGTGCAGTCATGGCATCTTCGCTGATCTTGGCAACGAAAATACTGTCAATAATGTTGTAAAGTGAATTTACCAGCATGGATAAAATCATTGGTGCCGCCATAGAAAGCAGAAGTGGCAGAATTGGTTTTTCTTTCATATAAGTCTGTTCCATAAAATATCTTTTCCCTTCTGTATTATTTATTATTAATGTTTTACAGGGTACACATTGATGCTGTTAGATTTGTGAATTTTATTTACCCCGCCTCTGTAGGTGGTGCACATCTCGCAGCAAGAATACCGGGGCATTCTTGAATCTGTAAAAAGGAGTAGTTTATCGCAATAAAAAAGGCTACAGGATTCTGTACTGTTTAAATCAGAAACAGAAAAACCTATAGCCTTATTTAGACGATATATTATTTTAGCCACATTATTATAAAGGATTTGAAAAGGAAATGTCAAGCACTCTTTTTTAGAAAATCGAGAGGAATTCCTGATAATTGAATTACAATTTTTGCGGGTAAATGTTTAAAGATATTTTTTAGGTATATTTTTGAAATAAGATTTATAGAAGCTGGAGATTAGAGCGTGTTTGAAAAATCATTCTCGCAATCTGCACGCCCCAATTTGTGGGAGATTTTGCAGATGAACTCATAAGGAGGTAAAAAGTGTGGTTCTGGATAGGTAAATAATTATAGAAATATAAAAAAGATTAAATTTATATTACAAATGATATATTGTAATTAACAGGAAGAAAGGCATATGTTATAATAAACAGCAAAGACAATGTTTGATATGGAGAGGCTTCGTATATTGAATAAAGGCTGACCTACACCTGTTTTATTTGCTGTGAGGACTTCTGTCACAATCTTGCATTGAATAAAGGCTGGTTTTTACAGCCCAAAGAGAGAAAAAGGAGAAGTTTATGAAAAAAATTCATGCATTAGTTATGTCTCTTATCATGCTTTTTATTGTGCTGGCACCAGCACAGAATGTGGAAGCAGCAGGCAAAAGCCTGAAAGTTTCTGAAAAAGCATTTTTCAAAGAGATGAAAGAATTTGACTACAAAGGAATGAACCGCTATGTGAAGGACTGGGGAGAAGGTGGACAGCTTGTGTCGGCATTTTACATGGTTCCGAGTGGTAAAAAGTATTTTGCTAAATGTGCCAGTAAGATGAGTTATCGTATCATTTCCACAAAGAAAAAAGGCAATAAGGCAGATGTGAAAGTGAAGTTCCGCTATGTGAATTGCGAGGATTTTACATTTAATTTCTGTATGAATGCATTTTATTATATGGCAGATGGAAAGCTTGATAATTTATCTTCCATGTCAGAAAAGCAGGTTATAAAGCTGGTAAATGGAATTATTGACAAATCGCAGAAAGATACAAAGTTTAATCGTTTTAAGACAAAAACAGTTACAATTCGTTTTGTGAAAGCAAAGAATTGCTGGAAGGTTCAGAAAGTTTCTGATAAGTTAGCTGATGTTATGATGGCGAACTTTGCATCAAATCTTCAGAATTTGGCAACATTTTCTATTTCGTCAGCTTGTGGAGAAAAGAGCGCATATGTTATACCTGAGACGTCAGAGTATGGGACAGTACAGAAAAAAGTACTGGTTAAAGTATTGAAAAATATTTATGGAAGAAAGCCAGAGTTGTCTGCATAAAGCTCATTTATACATTTGCTGAAAATCTTTATGAAGTTTATTGCATTAAAAATAGTGCTTGCTATTTCTTAATTCCTAGTATATTATTAGGAATTAGGAGGTGGCGAATTATGATGGTTTCGTCCAAAGGCCGTTACGCACTTCGTGTAATGATCTATTTAGCACAGAATGACAGAGAAGAATTAATTCCGTTAAAAGAAATTGCGGAGAATCAAAATATATCCATGAAGTATTTAGAGATGATCGTGAGCCTGCTTCACAAAGGCAATATGCTTATAAGTGGACGCGGGAAAAAAGGAGGATATCGTCTGGCGCGAAAGCCGTCTGAGTACACAATCGGTTCTATTTTAAAGCTGACAGAAAAAACATTGGCTCCTGTCAATTGCTTAGAGGGTGGGAAAGTAACCTGCGAAAAGGCAGGATATTGTATTACTCTTCCGATGTGGCAGAAACTGGATGGGATTATTGATGATTATTTAGAGACAGTGACGCTTGAGGATTTGCTGGAGGGTCGGGTTTAACCTGGTTCTCCAGTATTTTTATGAGGTTGTTTTTTATGTAAAAATTATGATGGCGTATGGATATAAAAGTAATATAAGAGAGACAGAAAGTATTTTAAGAAGTATTTTTTCGGAAATTATGTACATGATAAAAAACAAGAATAGCGGTATCTTTTTAATAAAATCCTATTGACAAGATAGGATTTTCAAGATATAATTCCTATACACTAGATAGGATTTAGAAAGAAGAGGGTGAATTTATGTATATTTATGCAGATAATGCGGGAACTACAAAGATGAGTCCTGTTGCGATAGATGCGATGACAAAGTGCATGAATGAGGTATTTGGAAACCCATCCAGCCTGCATTCTACCGGACAGCGTGCTGCAGAAGTGCTTCAGAAAGCAAGAGAAGATGTTGCAGAAGCATTAGGTGCAGATTTTAATGAGATTTACTTTACTTCCGGCGGAAGCGAAGCAGACAACCAGGCTATTCGTTCTGCTGCTCTTTTTGGAGCAAAGAAGGGTAAGAAACACCTCATTTCCACAAAGATTGAACATCATGCCGTTCTCCATACTCTTAAGAAGTTAGAGCGAGAAGGCTTTGAAGTAACATTACTTGATGTTGGAGCAGACGGAATTGTTGATCCTGCTGACGTAGAGAAGGCAATTCGTGAAGATACAGCATTAGTTACTATTATGTATGCGAACAATGAGATTGGTACATTACAGCCAATAGATGAGATTGCAAAGATTTGTAAAGAAAAGAAAGTAACATTCCACACAGATGCAGTACAGGCAGTTGGACATGTTCCAGTGAACGTACACGCACAGAACATTGATATGTTATCTTTATCCGGACATAAGTTCCACGGACCAAAGGGAATCGGTGTCCTTTACGTTAGAAAGGGTGTTCCACTGTTTAACTTGATTGAAGGTGGCGCACAGGAAAGAGGAAGAAGAGCTGGTACAGAGAATATTCCTGCCATTGTTGGTATGGCAGCAGCATTAAAAGAAGCTGTAGCAAACTTAGATGAGAACATGGCAAAGATTTCTGCTATGAGAGACCGCTTGATTGAAGGCCTTTCACAGGTTGAACATTCCCGTCTGAACGGTGATGCTAAGAAGAGACTTCCAGGTAACGTAAACTTCTGTTTCGAAGGAATCGAGGGAGAATCCCTTTTACTTTTACTTGATGAAAAGGGAATCGAGGCTTCTTCAGGAAGTGCCTGCACATCAGGTTCTCTTGACCCTAGCCATGTATTATTAGCAATCGGACTTCCTCACGAAGTTGCACACGGATCACTCCGTCTTACATTATGTGAAGAGAATACACCAGAACAGATTGAATATATCATTAAAGAAGTTCCGGAAATCGTTTCTTATTTAAGAAACATTTCACCAGTTTGGGAAGAACTTGAGAAGGGAGAAAAGAAACATGTTATATAGTGAAAAAGTAATGGATCATTTCCGTAACCCAAGAAACTTAGGGAAAATGGACGATGCAGACGGTATCGGAGAAGTAGGTAATGCAAAATGTGGTGACATCATGAAGATGTACATCAAAGTAAAAGACGGTATCATTGAAGATGTAAAGTTTAATACATTTGGATGCGGTTCCGCAATCGCCAGCAGCTCTATGGCAACAGAGATGATTAAAGGTAAATCTATTGATGATGCCTTAGAATTATCTAATAAAGCTGTAGTTGAGGCCCTTGACGGACTGCCAACACACAAGATTCACTGTTCCGTATTAGCAGAAGAAGCTGTAAAGGCTGCTGTAAAAGACTACTACGATAAGAATGGAATCGAGTACGATAAAGAAAAATTTGCACCAGACGATTGCCCAACATGTGGGGAATAGTTGATTTGGTGGTTGATGAACCATTTGACAGACAGTTGATAGGCGGCTTATTAGATAATTAACAGACGAAAATGAAAAAGGCTTATCATCGTATTTGTGACTTTAGTCGCGGCGGTTTGAATGCTCGCTTATGCGCTCGTATCCAAACCTTGCTCCGAGGCCACAAATATGATGATAAGTCTTTTTTATTTTCTGACTGTGGATGGTTCCGATAAGTACGTTCCTAACCTACTTTTGTAAGAAGCAGTTAAAATCACTGGAAAACCAAATCAAGGAGGGAGATTTGGGAGCGAGCATTCAAAGCGCCGCGACGAAAGTCATATATTTGAACTATCCAGCTCCTGGTTTTTGTCTCCTCCAACCAAAAACGAAATAAATCCCACAAGCAAGGGAATTCTCCCACAAAACCAATTGACAGATTGCAGAAGTCTTTGTATAATAGCAGTGTGTTAACCTACTTTATTCTTAGAGTGAAAAACGGAGGAGAAGATAATGAAGTTTTTTATTGATACTGCGAATGTAGAGGATATCAAGAAAGCGAATGACATGGGGGTTATTTGCGGGGTTACAACAAATCCATCTCTGATTGCCAAGGAGGGAAGAGATTTTAATGAAGTCATCAAAGAAATCGCTTCTATCGTAGATGGCCCGATCAGTGGTGAAGTAAAAGCGACAACAACAGACGCAGAAGGAATGATTAAGGAAGGCCGTGAAATCGCAGCAATCCATCCAAACATGGTTGTAAAGATTCCTATGACCGTAGAAGGATTAAAGGCTTGTAAAGTTCTTTCCCAGGAAGGAATTAAGACCAATCTTACATTAATCTTTACTGCAAATCAGGCATTACTTGCCGCAAGAGCGGGAGCAACATATGTATCTCCTTTCTTAGGCAGACTAGATGATATCAGTGTAAGAGGTGTTGATCTTATTCGTGATATCGCAGAGATTTTTGCTGTCGCAGGTCTGGATACAGAGATTATCGCAGCGAGTGTCCGTAATCCAATTCATGTAACAGACTGTGCTTTGGCAGGAGCTGATATTGCAACAGTTCCATATAAAGTAATTGAACAGATGACCAAACATCCTTTAACTGATGCTGGAATTGAGAAGTTTAAAAAAGATTATATCGCAGTATTTGGTGAATAGGATATAGATGTGATTTCAGAATCTTCATTGCAAAGTGAAGTACAACAGATTCTGGGATTATATTGGGCAATAAGGAGGAAACCATGAACAAATTAGAACTTCAGAAGATGGCAAATGAAGTGAGAAAAGGAATTGTCACAGGCGTTCATGCAGCAAAAGCTGGACATCCAGGCGGTTCTTTATCCGCAGCAGATCTTTTTACATATTTATATTTTGAGGAAATGAATGTAGATCCTAAGAATCCTCAGGATCCGGACAGAGACCGTTTCGTATTATCCAAAGGTCACACAGCACCTGGATTATATGCAACATTAGCTCACAAGGGATATTTCCCAGTAGAAGACTTAGTTACATTAAGACATATCGGTTCCCACCTTCAGGGACATCCATGTATGCAGCACACTCCAGGACTTGATATGTCATCAGGTTCTCTTGGACAGGGAATCTCCGCTGCAGTAGGTATGGCTCTTTCTGCTAAGTTAAGAAATAAATCCTATCGTGTTTACACACTTCTTGGAGATGGTGAGATTCAGGAAGGACAGGTTTGGGAAGCTGCAATGTTCGCAGGAGCAAGAAAGCTTGACAACTTAGTAGTAATCGTAGATAACAACGGATTACAGATTGATGGTAAGATTGAAGATGTATGTTCTCCATACCCAATCGACAAGAAGTTTGAAGCATTTAACTTCCATGTAATTAATGTAGCAGATGGTAACGATTTCGACCAGTTAGATGCAGCATTTAAAGAAGCAAGAGAAGTAAAAGGAATGCCAGTAGCAATCGTTATGAAGACTGTAAAAGGTAAAGGTGTTTCCTTCATGGAGAATCAGGCATCCTGGCATGGTACTGCACCTAATGATGAACAGTATGCTGTAGCTATGGAAGACTTAAAGAAAGTGGAGGAAGCATTATGTCAGAAGTAAAGAAAATCGCTACCAGAGAAAGCTATGGAAATGCGTTAATTGAATTAGGAAAAGAACATGAGAATCTTGTAGTTTTAGATGCTGACCTTGCAGCAGCTACTAAGACTGGAATGTTTAAAAAAGTTTTCCCAGAACGTCACATCGACTGTGGTATCGCTGAATGCGATATGATTGGAATCGCAGCCGGAATCGCAACAACAGGAATGGTTCCTTTCGCAAGTACATTTGCAATGTTCGCAGCAGGACGTGCATTTGAGCAGATTCGTAACTCTGTTGGATATCCACATCTTAATGTAAAAATCGGTGCTACTCATGCAGGTATTTCCGTTGGTGAAGACGGAGCAACACATCAGTGTAACGAAGATATCGCATTAATGCGTACTATCCCAGGTATGACAATCATTAACCCTTCTGATGATGTAGAAGCAAAAGCAGCAGTACGTGCCGCTTATGAATTAGACGGACCTGTATACTTAAGATTTGGACGTCTTGCAGTACCTGTAATTAACGATAATGATGATTACAAATTTGAAATCGGCAAAGGTGTTGTATTAAGAGAAGGAAAAGATGTTACAATCGTAGCAACTGGTCTTTGCGTAAGCTCCGCATTAGAAGCAGCAGATATGCTCGCTGAAGATGGAATCGAAGCTAAAGTAATCAATATCCACACAATCAAACCTATCGATTCAGATCTTCTTGTAGAAGCAGCGAAAGAGACAGGTAAGGTTGTTACAGTAGAAGAACATTCCGTAATTGGTGGACTTGGCGGAGCAGTATGTGAAGTACTTTCCGAGAAATATCCAGTACCAGTTAAGAGAATTGGTGTGAACGATGTTTACGGAGAATCTGGCCCAGCAGTTAAGCTTATTGAAAAATATGGCTTAGACGGTAAGGGCGTATATGCTTCTGTAAAGGAATTTGTTAAATAACTATTTGATTCTTTGAGAGAAAACAGACGAAAATAAAAAGAAATACTACCATATCCCAGATGCGACTACAGAGCAGATGGGATATGGCAGTATTTCTTTTTTCGTCTGTTTCCCCCTAATGAATCAAATAGTAATCACTTATCCATTTTGTCAAATCAAAAAAGTTGCCGAATTTCTCCCTTTTTTCGCCGCTATTTTATACATATTATATGGAAGAAATTTTACTCCCATGTTTAACAAGTGAAAAAACTGGAAAAAATCAAGAATAAGAGAAAAAAATTAGTTGACATGGCTTGACAGATGTGCTATGATAATAAACTGATTCACAATGGGTCTGTATGCCTATTGGAAAGTAACCAGAAGATTTAACATTATGATTATTCAAGGGGTGAAAACATCGATGGAAAAGAATAGACTGCGTCCAACGCGAATTCCGGGAAGCAAAAACATCAGAATGAGCTATGCCAGACAAAAAGATGTTCTCGATATGCCGAATCTTATAGAAGTCCAGAAAGATTCCTACAAATGGTTCCTTACAGATGGATTAAAAGAGGTTTTTGAGGACATTTCGCCTATCACGGATTACAGTGGACAGCTCAGCCTGGAGTTTGTGGACTTTCAGCTTTGCAGAGAGGATAGAAAGTATTCAATCGAGGAGTGTAAAGAACGTGATGCAACATATGCAGCTCCTTTAAAAGTGAAAGTTCGTCTCCATAATAAGGAAACAGATGATTTTAAACAACACGACATTTTTATGGGCGACCTGCCATTGATGACGGAAACAGGTACTTTCGTAATTAATGGTGCGGAACGTGTTATCGTCAGTCAGTTAGTTCGTTCTCCAGGTATTTACTATGCGATCAGCCACGACAAGATTGGTAAGAAGTTATATTCTTGTACAGTAATTCCTAACCGTGGTGCATGGCTGGAATACGAGACAGACTCCAACGATGTATTCTATGTTCGTGTTGACCGTACAAGAAAGGTTCCTGTTACTGTACTTATCAGAGCTCTTGGCATTGGAACCAATGCTGAAATTAAGGAATTATTCGGAGAAGAGCCTAAGATTTTAAAAACTCTCGAAAAGGATACAGCAACAAACTACCAGGAAGGTCTTAAGAAGTTATACGAGAAGATCCGCCCAGGTGAACCTTTATCAGTTGACAGTGCAGAGAGCCTGATTAACAGTATGTTCTTCGATGCAAGACGTTATGACCTTGCAAAAGTAGGACGTTATAAATTTAATAAGAAGTTAATGTTCCGCAATCGTATTGCAGGACACAGACTGGCACAGGATGTACTTGATCCTTCCACAGGAGAAATCCTTTTTGAAGCAGGTGTAAGACTTACAAAAGAACAGGCTGACGCTATTCAGAACGCAGCAGTTCCTTATGTTTACGTTGAGACAGAAGAGAAAGAAGTAAAAGTCCTTTCCAGTATGATGGTAGATATCACAAGCTTTGTTGATGTTGACCCAGAGGAAGTTGGCGTTACTGAATTAGTATACTATCCAGCCCTTGAAAAAATCTTAGAAGAATATGATGATATAGATGAAATTAAAGCACAGATTCGCAAGAATATCACTGAGCTGATTCCAAAGCACATTACAAGAGAAGATATTTTAGCTTCTATTAACTACAATATCCATCTTGAGTATGGTGTTGGTAACGATGATGATATCGACCACTTAGGTAATCGTCGTATCCGTGCCGTTGGTGAGTTATTACAGAACCAGTACAGAATTGGTTTATCCCGTCTGGAGAGAGTTGTCAGAGAACGTATGACAACACAGGACATTGAGTCCATTTCTCCACAGACATTAATTAACATTAAACCAGTTACTGCTGCTGTTAAGGAATTCTTTGGAAGTTCTCAGTTATCTCAGTTCATGGATCAGCATAATCCGTTATCTGAGCTTACTCATAAGAGACGTCTTTCCGCATTAGGTCCTGGAGGTCTTTCCAGAGATCGTGCCGGATTCGAGGTTCGAGATGTACACTATTCCCACTACGGAAGAATGTGTCCTGTAGAGACTCCCGAGGGTCCTAACATCGGTCTGATTAACTCTCTTGCAACTTACGCAAGAATTAATGAATATGGTTTTGTTGAGGCTCCATACCGTAAGGTAGATAAGAGTGACCCCCAGAACCCAGTTGTAACAGATGATGTTGTATACCTTACTGCTGATGAAGAAGATAACTACACAGTAGCGCAGGCGAACGAACCATTAGATGAAGAAGGTCACTTCATTCACACTAATGTTTCCGGTCGTTACAGAGAGGAAACATCCGAATTTAGAAAGTCAAGAATTGACTTAATGGACGTATCTCCTAAGATGGTATTCTCCGTAGCTACATCCATGATTCCTTTCCTTGAGAACGATGATGCGAACCGTGCTCTGATGGGATCCAACATGCAGCGTCAGGCTGTACCACTGTTAAAGACAGAAGTTCCAGTTGTTGGTACTGGTATGGAAGCTAAGGCTGCCCGCGACTCAGGTGTATGTATTATTGCACATCATGCAGGTACAGTTGAGTACTCAACAAGTAAAGAGATTATCGTAAAACGAGAAGACGGAATCCGTGATACTTACCACGTAATTAAGTTCTCCCGAAGCAACCAGGGTAACTGTATGAACCAGAGACCTATCGTAAATAAGGGTGACCATGTTGAAGCAGGAGATATTCTTGCAGATGGTGCTTCCACATGCGGCGGCGAGATGGCTCTTGGTAAGAACCCATTAATCGGATTTATGACCTGGGAAGGTTATAACTACGAGGATGCCGTACTTTTAAGTGAGCGTCTTGTACAGAATGACGTATATACATCTGTTCATATTGAAGAATATGACATTGACTGCCGTGAGACAAAACTAGGACCTGAAGAAATTACACGTGACATTCCAAACGTAAGTGAAAATGCGTGTCGTAACTTGGATAGCCGTGGTATTATCATGGTCGGTGCAGAAGTTGCAGAAGGAGATATCCTGGTTGGTAAGGTTACTCCAAAAGGACAGAGTGAAATTTCACCAGAAGAAAAACTGCTGCTTGCAATTTTCGGAGAAAAATCACGTGAAGTTCGTGACAATTCCTTAAAAGTACCACATGGTGGGGCTGGTATCGTTCATTCTATTCGTGTATTCAAACGAAGCGAAGGGCATGATCTTCCACCTGGGGTAAATGAAACTGTTAAAGTTTATATCGTTCAGAAACGTAAGATTTCTGAAGGGGATAAAATGGCAGGACGTCATGGTAATAAAGGGGTAATCTCTAAAATTTTACCAATTGAAGATATGCCACACTTAGAAGATGGAACACCATTGGATATTATGTTAAACCCATTAGGGGTACCTTCTCGTATGAATATCGGGCAAGTACTTGAATTACATTTAGGTTATGCTGCTCGTCAATTAGGTTTATATATTGCAACACCAGCCTTCGATGGTTTACATCCAAGTGATCTAGAAGATATCATGGCTGAAGCAGGAATGTCTAAAGATGGTAAACAACCTGTTATTTCTGGTCGTACTGGTGAATATTTTGATAATAATATCTCAGTTGGAATCATGTATATGATTAAATTAGCCCACATGGTTGATGATAAATTACATGCTCGTTCAGTTGGTCCATACTCACTAGTTACGCAACAACCATTAGGTGGTAAAGCACAAAATGGTGGACAAAGATTTGGGGAAATGGAAGTTTGGGCACTTGAAGCATATGGTGCTGCATATACATTACGTGAAATATTAACAGTAAAATCTGACGATGTTGTTGGTCGTGTTAAGACTTATGAAGCAATTGTTAAAGGACAACCATTACCAGAACCAGGATTACCTGAATCATTTAGAGTGTTAAAGAAAGAATTGCAAGCTCTTGCATTAGATATTCGTCTATTAGATGAAAATGATAATGAAGTAGATATGCGTAATATCGAAGAAGAGGAACATCGTTTCCCTCGTAGTATCGATAAAGATGAAGTGATTGAAACTCCTGAAACAGAAGATGAATTAGAAGAAGAAATTCTTGAGGATGATTTAGATGTTGAAGAAGAGGAAGATTTCGAAGATATCGACGAAGATTTTGATGAAGAATTAGAAGAAATCGAAGAAAGTGAATCATTATAGGAGGAATAAAGATGGCAAATACAAATAAATTCTCAGCAATTCAAATTGGCTTAGCTTCCCCTGAAAAGATTCGCGAATGGTCTTATGGTGAGGTTAAAAAACCTGAAACTATTAACTATCGTTCTCAAAAACCGGAAAAGGACGGATTATTTTGTGAAAAGATTTTTGGTCCTTCAAAGGACTGGGAATGTAGTTGCGGTAAATACAAAAAAGTACGTTATAAAGGTGTAGTATGTGATCGTTGTGGAGTTGAAGTAACTAAATCAGCTGTTCGTCGCGAAAGAATGGGACATATTGAATTAGCAACACCAATCGCTCATATTTGGTATTTGAAAGGAATTCCATCAAGAATGGGACTTATCTTAGATATGTCACCAAAACAATTAGAAGAAATTATTTACTTTGTTTCTTATGTTGTTATTGATAAAGGAAGTACACCATTAGAATACAAGCAAGTATTATCTGAAAGAGACTATCGTAAATGTTTTGAACAATTTGGTCATACTTTTGAAGCCCAAATTGGGGCTGAAGCAATTCAAACATTATTACAACAAGTTGATCTAGATGCTGAATTTGCAAAAGTAACTAAAGAACTTAAAGAAGCTCAAGGTCAAAAGAGAACAAAATTATTAAAACGATTAGAAGCAATTGAGGCTTTTAGAACTTCAACAAATGAACCAGAGTGGATGATTCTTGAAGCTTTACCGGTAATACCACCTGATTTGCGTCCAATGTTACAATTGGATGGGGGGCGTTTTGCTACTTCTGATTTAAACGATTTATATCGTCGTGTTATTACTCGTAATAATCGTTTAAAGAAATTATTAGAACTTGGAACACCTTCTATTATCGTGCAAAACGAAAAGAGAATGTTGCAAGAAGCTGTTGATGCTTTGATTGATAATGGTCGTCGTTCAAAACCGATTACTGGTGCTGGTGGACGTGCATTAAAGTCATTAAGCCATACTCTAAAAGGTAAACAAGGTCGTTTCCGTCAAAACTTACTTGGTAAACGTGTTGATTACTCAGGACGTTCTGTAATCGCAGTTGGTCCCGATTTAAAAATGTATCAATGCGGGATTCCACGTGAAATGGCATTGAATCTATTCAAACCATTCGTTATTAATGGTCTCGTTAGGGATCAATTAGCAACAAATATTAAAGCTGCTGAAAGATTAATTGATAAAATGGATGATCGGATCTGGCCAATTGTTGAAGAAGTTATTCAACAACATCCAGTGTTACTTAACCGTGCACCTACATTGCATAGATTAGGAATCCAGGCATTCGAACCAAAACTAGTTGAAGGGCGAGCAATTCGTCTACATCCACTGGTTACTCCAGCGTTCAATGCCGATTTCGATGGTGACCAAATGGCGGTCCATGTACCATTAGGTGAAGAAGCAATTCAAGAAGCTCGTCAATTAATGCTAGGTTCAAATAATATCTTAGGTCCAAAAGATGGAAAACCAATCGTTACACCATCTCAGGACATGGTATTAGGAAATTATTATTTAACACTTGAAGATGAAGGTGGCTTAGGAGAAGGAACTGTCTTTGCTGATCGTAATGAAGTTGATCATGCTTATTTTGCTAAAACAGTAGAATTACACACTCGTGTAGCAATCAAAGCGTCAGCATTAAAGAATGAAACTTTCACTAAAGCACAAAATGATTGTTATTTAATCACATCTGTTGGGAAAATTTTATTTAATGACATCTTTGATGGTAAATTCCCATTTATTAATGATCCAAGCAGTGAAAACTTAATCGCTACTCCAGATAAATATTTTGTTCCAATGGGAACAGATATTAAAGAACACATTAGAAATCAAAAGATTATTAAACCTTTAAATAAAAAATCTTTAGGAAAGATCATTGATGAAGTGTTTAAACATTCAGCAATGTCTGATACAAGTTTAATGCTTGATAAATTAAAAGACCAAGGTTTCTATTACTCAACAATTGCTGGTACAACTGTATCTGTATACGATATCCAAGTGCCAGAAGCTAAATATGAAATTTTTGAAAAAGCTGATGAAAAACTAGAGCAAATTAAAAAGTTCTATAATAAAGGTAAATTAACTGAATCAGAAAGATATCAAAATGTAATTAAATTATGGACTGACGTTAAAGACGAAGTTCAAGAAGTTGTACGTTTAGAGTTCGAAGCTGATGATCGTAACCCGATCTTCATCATGTCTGATTCTGGAGCCCGTGGATCATTATCTAACTTTACGCAATTAGTAGGTATGCGTGGATTAATGTCAAATCCAAAAGGGGAAACAATTGAGTTGCCAATCAAGTCTTCATTTAGGGAAGGTTTAACAGCATCAGAATTCTTTATCTCTACCCATGGTGCTCGTAAAGGTTCTACCGATACAGCTTTAAAAACTGCCGATTCTGGATATTTAACAAGACGTTTAGTTGATGTTGCTCAAGAAGTAATTATTTCTGAAGAAGACTGTGGAACTGACCGTGGCTTTGTAGTTACAGAATTATACAATAATGATGATAAATCAGTCATTGTACCATTACATGACCGTTTGGTTGGTCGTTATTCACAAAAAGATATTTTCCATCCAGAAACTAAAGAATTAATTATTGCTGGTGGAGAATTAATTACTGAAGCATTAGCTGATGAAATTGTTAATGCTGGAATCACTGCTGTAGAGATTCGTTCTGTTTTAGGGTGTAATGCTAAAGGTGGAGTATGTCGTAAATGTTACGGACGTAACTTAGCTACAGGGGATGTGGTTGAATTAGGAGAAGCTGTAGGTATTATGGCGGCTCAATCAATTGGGGAACCTGGTACCCAATTAAC
>OLQG01000641.1_pt1 | contig 27180 bp, 28 predicted proteins | sample 1672221 | NCBI WGS metagenome assembly OLQG01 (sample SAMEA3136660, study PRJEB25190) | human gut metagenome | biome: human gut; feature: human-associated habitat; material: faeces | place: Austria | collected 2013
TAGTATAACACATATGTATACTTTCTAACAATCACACAAAAAGCAGAAAATCCAGATAAAATTCCAGATGAATTGATTACAAGTTTTAAAACTGGAACTATGGGACCAGTGGCAGCAATTGGTGATACGATTCATTGGGGAACGGCATGGACTTTAGGAATGGCACTTATTGCGTCAATGGCAGCAAAGGGAAATATGATATCAATTGCAATTATGTTAGCACTATTTGCAGCATTTGAAGTAACGGCATATTTACTGTTCCGCTTGGGATATAAGACAGGAAGAATGTCATTTACTAAAATTATGAAATCAGGTAAGCTGGACGAATTGCTAGATAGTGCGAATATTTTAGGAATGTTTATGATGGGAGTTCTGTCATCAAATCTTGTTTCCTTAACTCCAAAATTGAAAATAGGAAAGTTTGTATTAAAAAATATGCTGGATGGAATTTTACCTGGATTATTACCATTACTTGTAGTTTTTGGTGTTTATTATTTAATTAAGAAGAAACAAGTAAGTACAGCGAAGATAGTCATTCTACTGATTGCAATTGGTATCGCAGGATCAGCAATAGGATTATTTTAGACCATCATAGAAAGGATATAATATGGCATTAATTCATTATCAGTTTTATTCAGAAGTTTTAAAGAAAAATACGGCAATGTATGTAGTTGTTCCAGAATATCCTGTGATAAAAAATAATGATCAGTTAAAAGTATTATATTTATTGCATGGATTAAATGATGATTATACAAAATGGGTTCGCAGGACTCCAATTGAGCGTTATGCGAAAAAGGATAATTGGATAATCATCATGCCAGATGGAGGCAAGAGTTATTATACAAACTGTATTCGAGGAGATAAATATTGGGATTATATGGCAAAAGAATTGCCAGAAATAGTGTATACGTTATTTCCATATGTATCGAAAAAAAGAGAGGATCATTATGTGGCTGGTTTATCTATGGGAGGTTATGGAAGTATGAAACTAGCACTAAATTATCCGGACTCTTTTAAAGCAGCAGCCAGTTTTTCAGGGGCTTTGAATTTGAAAAAGGAGATAACGGATTACCCAGAAAATAAAGATGTTTATCAAAATGCTTTTGAATCATGGGAACAGGTAAAAAATACAGAAAATGATCTTATTTACCAAGCAAAAAAAATAAAAAAACAGGGAAAAAATATTCCATATATATATGTATCTTGCGGAAAACAAGATGACATCTATGGTCAAAATCAGGATTTTATAAAAGAGTTAGATGTGTTGAAAATTCCATATACATACAAAGAATGGGAAGGAAATCATGATTGGGAGTTTTGGGATGAAAGCATAAAACAAGCATTACAATGGTTTCTTCAACAATCATAAAAATGATTAGACATAGAAAAGTGTTATTGTGGTATGATTTATATCAGACTAACACTTTTCTTTTTGTTAAGATGTGAGGTTAAGATATGAATCAAAATATAAAAGGGATTTGTTTTACAGTTGTAGGAGGATGCTGTTGGGGCATGTCGGGGGTAATGGGAAAATATTTATTTGATGCAAAAGATTTGACTGCCACATGGCTTGTAACAGTCAGACTTTTAGGAGCAGGGATCACAATGCTCTTATTTTTGTATCAATTCAAAGGGAAATCTATTTTTTTTGTATGGAAAAGAAAAGACTCAGCAATTAGCCAGATGATTTTCGGGATTATAGGAATGGCAATGTGTCAAATGACGTTTTTTCTTGCAATTCAAGAATCCAATCCAGGAACTGCGACCGTGATTCAATATTCAGCCCCAATACTGATCATGGTGTTATTTGCATTTGTGGAAAAGAGGTTTCCTAAGAAAGAAGAAGTATTTGTATTGATCATAGTGGTAATCGGAATTTTTTTACTTGCAACACATGGAAGTGTGAAAAATTTAGTGATTACCCACGCAGCATTATTCTGGGGATTATTATCAGCAGGCGCATTTGCAGTATATAATGTCCAGCCGAGGAAATTAATACAAGAATTTGGAACATTGGAGACAGTAGGATGGGGAATGCTCATAGGGGGTATTTTAGTTACTCCATTTACAAAAGTATGGAATGTACCGGGTCATTGGGATATTGTCACAGTGTCGATGACGATTGGTGTTGTATTCTTAGGAACAATAGTATCATTTTCCTGTTATCTCCATGGGATTTCCATGTTAGGACCAGTTCAGGGAAGTATGCTTGGATGCGTGGAACCGCTGGTTGCAACGATTCTTTCCGCAACCGTGCTTGGACAGGCCTTTGGAATGATCGATGTTGTTGGAATCTTATGTATTGTTGGAGCAGTGACGGCATTGACGGTCGTGGATGCGTAATCAGACATTATGGATTTGCCTTTGAAGGTAAAAAGGTTTTGATCGGAGAATAGTAGATAAATCGCTGAGTTCATATGAATTATATGGATTCAGCGATTTTTTCATAGAATGATTATTTTATTGAAAAAAATAACCTGTAAATATATTGTGTTAAGTACAAAACAATGCTAAAATAAAAGTAACCTAAAAATAGGACATAAAAGAAAGGAGGAATACGAAAATGGAAGAATTAACCAGACTAGAAGAACGAATCATGCAATGCATTTGGGATTATCAAGGAGAAGTTCCTTTTCTTGATCTGATAGAGACAGTCAAAGAAAAGCTCAATAAAGATTATAAAAGAACAAGTATCCGCGGATATCTGTTTCGGCTAGAAGAGAAGGGATATATCAAAGTTACCAAGAAAGGAAGAAAAGCATATGTGCAGCCATTGATCGATGAAGAAACATATGGCAAATATCAAGCCGAGGAAGTTTTAGATCGTTGGTTTGACGGATCTGCAAAACGATTAGTAAGTGCATTAGGAGAGAAACTGACAAAAGAAGACGGGGAAGAGTTAAGAGGGATCTTAGATGACTTTGATTTTGATGATAATCATAATAAAAATATTTAGCGGAATATTCTTATGTACACTGCTTGGAACGATCTTATATCTTTTTTGGAAGGCTGTAGGACGTTTGATAGAACACAAGGGATATGTTGATATCAATTATCTGATATGGAAGATGGTATTATTGATGTTTGCCATACCAATCACGTTGATCTATGCAAATGGATTTGAGAAGAGTACTTATGTATTTGAAGTTACAGGTCCGATCAAGTGGGTCATTGGAATTTTGATGATCATCTGGCTGGTTGGAACGATCATTTTTACGATCAGATTTCTAGAGAAATACAGAGCAATAAGGAAGGATATTTTAAATGCAGATCCATGTGGCGATGAAATTCAAAGTATGGTAAAAAGCATATCAAAAAAGTTAGGGGTTCATAAAGAAATTCAAGTAGTGATCTTAGAAAAAGCAGGCGGACCAATGTTATATGGAATTTTGAAACCAAGAATCATTCTGCCAAGAATTTATGCTCCGCAACAGCTAAATATGATATTTACACATGAATTGATTTATTATAAACATCATGATCTTATTTGGAAACACTTGGCGAACATTATCTGTTGTGTATACTGGTTTCAACCTGCGTTAAAGGATGTTTTTTATCAATTAGATCAATGGGGAGAAACATACTGTGACAGGACAGTATGTGAATATCTGCCAGATGTAAAAGGATATTTTTCTACGATCATAGATATTTCTATGGAAGAGATCAGATACGGAAGATATACAACAGCGGGGTTATTAAAGCTACGAATGGAACGGATGAAATCTTATCGACAACAAAGAAGGCTGCGAAGAGGAATTTCTGTGAGTGTCTTATTTGGAATGATCATACTCAGTGCAGCTACGGTATTTGCTTCAGGGATAGGATTTGTAAAGGCATACGATAAGATTGCAGATGAAACAAGAGAGGAGATCAATGTTGGAACGGAAGGTGATATAAAGGAAAAGAAAGCAAAGTATAGAATGTATGATAAAACCAGAATCAAAAAGTGCATGATAAAAAATGAAAGATTAAAAGAGAATGATGGAAAACCATTTACATGGAAGATCAAGCCGAAAGAGAGAATAGAGACAAAGGAGGGATATTTAAACAAAGGAACTTATGTTGACATAGCTGCCTGCATGGGATTTGAAGAAGAACATCCAGAGACACATATAGCAATTGGAATTGTTGATGAGGATGGGGAGGAAACTTATATAGAGAATGGGGTAAATCTGGTAAGCCACTTAAAGGTAAAAAAAGATGGACGGTATCGGGTGTTTATAGAAAATCAAGGAACGAAAAAGCAATAGCAGGGGGATATTATTGGGTGGAAACGGAGAAATAGTAGAAGAAATATTACCATTTTCTACAATAGTTAATATGAATTGGAAGGTTGGTGCGAAGACAGAAAAGAAAATCTAATAGTGCTTACTATCCAGAAGTTGAATGTGGATATATAAAATATTCAGGAGTAAAGTATTTGTATAAAGAGGGGTTAAAAAAGACAAAAGTTGCAACAACAGCAATTTCTCTAATGATATCAGCAGTACCTGGATGTGGATGGGGCTTTCAGCAGTTTCCTTGGCATCGTCCTATGGAGGATATTCAGCTTTAGAGAAGGCGGTTCATAAAGCTTAATGAGTATGAATAAAGTAAGATATGTTGTTGGTTAAGAGAAAGGAGCAAAAGGATGAAAAAAAAATTGCGATTAAAAACATTTCGTAAAAATATAATTCAATTGTTAATATTTCTAGGAATTGTTACCTTTTTAAGTAGCTCACAAAAATATATTCCGTATACAAAACAAGAAATTATAGCGCAGAATATAGTTCTATTTTTATTGTATTTGGTTTTGAGTATTGTAATTGATATAATCAATGAGAAAAAACAAGGCTAGTTGATTTAAGAATATGAAAAATAGGAGCAATTTGATATGAAGAAAAAACGAAGCATAATTCTAATAAGTATTCTAATCATTGTATCGGCTGTCATATATTTTTACAAACCACAACACAACAAAAACAATTCCTATCAACTTGGAATCATTATCTCAATAGGGAACAAAGATAAAAGCAATATTTTATATTATAATGACGAACTTCAAAAAACAGGACAAAAGAAGTTGAAGATCGGAAATATTGCGAGTCAGTATGATATTCCAAAGACAGTGAATGATAAAGTGTATATGATCCCAAAAGGAGTTCCATATGTAAATGAGCGGGAAGAAGTAATGGAGCTTGATCATAATACACAAAAAATAAAGTTATATAAAATAGGACGGCCGGGACTTTTTGCTTTTGATGAGAAGGATGGTGATATCTATACAACAAACTGGATAAACGGTGTATCGACTCTGACAAAATATAACGAAGAGACGGGGAAGATACAGCGATATGAAGAATCTGTTGGAATGTTTGGATATTTACATTGTGCAGGGAATTATGTTTATGTAGAAAAACAGGTCGATCAGGAAGAAAGAACGATTAATTATTTAATGAAGATCGATCGGAAAACATTAAAGAAGGTAAAAGAAATAAAGGTAAATCACAGCGAAGATGAATCCGTGTTTTTCTATTCAGATGATAAAAATCTCTATTTTTCTTCAGGAAATACAGATAAAATCTTGTATCAGATGGATTTAAAAAAAGACAAGATCAGCAAGCTCAAATTAAAAGAAATAAATCCACAGCAAATTTTACCGTATAAAAATAAATTGTTTGTTACACACTGTGATCTAACCAGTGGAATGGGAAAAGCAATTTCATTGTTAAACCCACAAACAGGAGAAAGCAAAGTTTATAAATTCAAGCATAATGTAATTCAATGTCAAACAAAAGAGGACTATTTGTATATACTAAGTAATGATAGTATCGATAAATATAAATTTGATGGAGAAAAAATGCATTTAGAAGCAAGCAGTAAAATCACTATCAAAGGATCTTGGAAGAATGGGTATATCAGCAGCTTTTTTCTGAAATAGTAACACCAGTCTTGACATCCAATCATCGTTTGCATATAATAAAACCAATAGAAATAGTAGGAAATACAAAAATACCAGCGGAAGCGCAGCATAACAAGAATAGAAATGCTAAGCATCCGCTTTTTTATTCTAAATAAAAGGAGAAAGAAATGTTAAATCAGTTTTCAAGAACAGAACTATTACTTGGAAAAGAAGCACTTGATAAATTAGCAGGCAGCAGAGTTGCTGTCTTTGGAATCGGTGGTGTTGGTGGATATGTATGTGAAGCCTTAGTACGAAGCGGTGTCGGTGAGTTCGACCTTATTGATGATGATAAAGTCTGCTTAACAAACCTAAACCGCCAGATCATCGCAACAAGAAAAACAATCGGAAAATACAAAGTAGAAGTGATGAGAGACCGTATCTTAGAGATCAATCCAGATGCGAAAGTCAACGTTCACAAATGCTTCTTCTTACCTGAAAATGCAGAGGAATTTCCATTTGAAGAATATGACTACATCGTTGATGCCGTTGACACAGTAACAGCAAAGATCTCATTAGTTATGGCAGCAAAGGAAAAGAATGTACCGATCATCAGCAGTATGGGAGCTGGAAATAAATTAGATCCAAGCCAGTTTAAAGTGGCAGATATCTATAAGACAAAAGTATGTCCTCTTGCAAAGGTTATGCGAAGAGAGTTAAAGAAGAGAAGAGTTAAGAAATTAAAAGTTGTATATTCAGAAGAAATGCCGATCAAACCAAAAGATGATATGGCAAACAGCTGCAAAACAAACTGTATCTGCCCTCCAGGAGCACAGCACAAATGTACAGAGAAAAGAGCGATTCCAGGCAGTACAGCATTTGTACCATCCGTCGCAGGACTGATCATCGCAGGGGAAGTAGTGAAGGATTTATGCAAGGCGTAAAAAGTGTAACAAAACAAGCATTTATGAAATCCATACCGATCATGTGCAGTTATGTATTTGTCAGTATGGCATATGGAATGATGATGGAGAATGCAGGATTTGCGTGGTATTATTCGCTTCTTACAAGTCTTACCGTGTATACAGGAGCTTTTCAGTTTGTCCTGATCACATTTTTAAGCAGTGGGGCATCCATCGTCACGATTGCAGTGACGGCATTGTTGATGAATAGCAGACAGAGTTTCTACAGCCTTTCATTTTTGGAGACATTCCGTAAGATGGGAAGAAAGAAACTTTATATGATCCATACGATGACAGATGAAACATATGCAGTAAACTGCACGATCGAAGACAAAGATGAAAACAGCAGAAAAGAGATGTTTCTCGTTGCATTCTTCAGCAGATGTTACTGGATGTTTGGAGCAGTGCTGGGCGGTCTGATCGGGCAGCTGATCCCGTTTGAACTCAATGGAATTGATTTTTGTATGACCGCATTATTTATCATCATTTTTATCGATCAATGGGAGAAAGCGGACAAGCATTTTCCAGCAATCACAGGAATTCTGATCGCAGTGATCGCATTACTGATCTTTGGACAGACCGCATTTATGCTGCCAGCATTGGTGATTGTTTCAGGAGTTTTAATCTTCTGGAATAGCAAACAACAGGAAGTTTAGACAGAAAGGGGAAAATAATGAACACAAAAATGGCATTGATCGCGATTTTCGTTTCTGCCGTGATCACATTTGGACTTCGAGCCCTCCCTTTTCTTGTATTTCAGGAAGGAAAAGAGCTTCCAGATCAGATCAAACGATTAGGAATGGTGTTGCCATCTTCGATCATGGCAGTACTGATCGTGTATTGCCTGAAAGATGTCGGGGATGACTTTATGGCAGATGGCTTATGGAAACTGATCGCAGCAGCAATCACTGCAGTCAGTTACAAATGGAAACATAATACGCTGATCAGCATTTTACTTGGAACAGTGAGTTATATGATGTTCTTACATTTTTTTGGATAGAACAGATTTGAGATAGAATAAAACATAGGATGAAACAGGAGATATATATGGCAAGAGAAATAGAGACAAAATGTATTCATTTAGAAGAGGAAGAAAATTCGATCAACCACTATGGTGCGATCAGTTACCCAATCTATCAGTCAGCAACATACGCACATCCAGGAGTCGGACAAAGTACAGGTTATGATTACAGCCGCCTGCAGAATCCAACGAGAGAACATCTGGAGAAGACAGTTGCTTCTCTGGAAAATGGAATCGATGCATTGGCATTTTCATCAGGAATGGCAGCGATCACATTGATGATGGAATTATTCAAACCGGGCGATCATCTGATCGTGGATGCAGATTTATATGGCGGCAGCATCCGTCTATTTAATCATGTATCTGAGAAAAACGGAATCGAATTTTCCAGTGTAGACTGCCACAAGGAAAATGTTGCAACATATATCAGAGAAAACACAAAAGCAGTTTATATCGAGACACCAACCAACCCAATGATGAACGTCACAGATATCAAAGCATTAGCTGAGATCACAAAGAAACATAACATTCTTCTGATCGTTGACAATACATTTTTATCTCCATATTTCCAGAATCCATTAGATCTCGGAGCAGATATTGTTGTACACAGCGGAACAAAATATCTTGGAGGCCACAACGATACACTGGCTGGATTCTTAGTTACAAACAGAGAAGATATCAGTGAAAGATTTCGCTTCCTGATCAAGACAACAGGAGCTGGATTAGCACCATTTGACTGTTTCCTAATCCAGAGAGGGATCAAAACCTTAGGAGTCCGCATGGACCGTGCACAGGAAAATGCGATCGAGATCTCAAAATGGTTAAAAGAACAGGATATCGTAAAGAAAGTTGTTTATCCAGGATTCAAAGAACATCCGGGATACGAGATTATGAAAAAGCAGGCAAGAGGATTTGGTGCAATGCTTACATTTGAACTTACGAAGAAAGAATATGCGATCAATATCCTTGAAAAAGTAAGAATGATCAAATACGCAGAAAGTCTTGGTGGGGTGGAAACACTGATCACATATCCAATGACACAGACACATGCAGACGTTCCAGAACATATCCGCAAACAAAACGGGATCACGGATTGTGTGTTAAGAATGTCTGTCGGAATTGAGAATGTCAAAGATTTATTAAATGAACTGGAAGAGGTATTTGCAGAAGTACGAGGTGAATAAAGTTTTAGGGAAATATACAAAGAGGAACCAGTTGTGAACAAGTTTCACATTTGGTTCCTTTTTTCACTTTTTAGCAATCCAATCGAATAAAAAGGCACAAAAAATGGCTTAAATACGTGCTTTACAAGCAAGCGTGATAAATCACACAAAATGTGAAAAATCATAAAGTAATGTGCACTGTTTCTAAAGACGTACAATCTATTGAGAAAAATTTATCATCCTGTTATGATTGGCTTGTAGTTAAGAAATACCGGTATTTAAAACAAGATAAATCAAAGAATTGTATAGATAAACTTTTGAAAAGGAGTGATTTGAGAAATGATGCAGAAGATTCAAAAATTTGGAGGTGCGATGTTACAATTAAAATAATTGTTATCTGATTTCTAAATATATAAAATTCATAAGTCCCAGAAAAAGCGTAAAGTTTTGTGCTGGGACTTATTTATTTTGAAAGAATATGTTAAATTGGTAGAAAATAATATTTATGGACAAAATCAAGGGAGAAACGTTATGAAGAATATAAAAGTTATAATGTGTGATATTGATGGAACACTGTTAAATAGCAAGGGAATCGTTACCACCAAAACAATTGATGCGATAAAGAAAGTTCGAGAACAAGGAATCTTGTTTGGAATATCAACAGGAAGAGATGTTCCAAGTGTAAAAAGGTTGTTTGGAAAATGGGGAATTGGCGGGCTTGTTGATATGGTTGTTGGAAGCAACGGAGCTGAGATTTATGATTACAAAACCGATTATTATGAAGAAAATTTTGCCCTTCCAGGAAACCTGATCGCAAATATCATGGAGCACTATAAAGATATGGATGTGAATTTTGCAATTCATGGGGATGGAGTTTTGTATACTCCGAAAGAAGATGAACTTATCAAAATTTTATCTAAAGGTGATCAGCTTCCATATGAAGTCATTGATTTTGACGAGTATTTAAAAGAAGATCGTTTAAAACTTCTTATTGTTTGCAAACCAGAAACTATGCCAGCAGTTATTGAGAGAGCAAAAACCTTTAAAAATGAACGTTTCAAATGTGCAAGTCTTCAAACGACGCAACACCTGTTTGAATTTATGGATCCTAGAATCTCAAAATCCTTTGGATTACAAAAACTGATGGAGATGCATGGATTTACGATGGAAAATCTCTGCACATTTGGAGATGCAGATAATGATTATGATATGACCTTGCATGCAGGAGTCGGAGTCGTCATGGCAAATGGAAGTGAAAAAACAAAAAGTGTTGCAGATCATATTACCAAAGACAATGATCACGATGGAATTGGAGTGTTTCTGCAAGAACATTTGATCTCCAGATCATAAGAATCTGTGGATTAAAAATATAAAGAGAACTTATAGCAAATCAAAAGAAAAACCTATAACAGAAATAATGCAAAAGATGTTGACAATAAAGATATGTGGTTGTATAATCTAAAACATAGAAAACCTAGTAGAAAAATAGGAAATAAAACGGAATAAAAACAACAACTTTTTATGGAGGTTTAGAATTATGAGTAAGATTACAGCAAGCGCATTAGAATTAATCGGAGGAACACCACTTCTTAAAGCAGATAGATATGCAGACAAAGCAGGAGTGAAAGACGCAACGATCCTTACAAAACTTGAGTACTTAAATCCAGCAGGATCTGTCAAAGACCGTATCGCATTGGCAATGATCGAAGATGCAGAGAAGAAAGGTCAGTTAAAACCAGGATCAACGATCATCGAACCAACAAGTGGTAACACAGGAATCGGTCTTGCAGCAGTTGCAACAGCAAAAGGATACAGAGCGATCCTTACACTGCCTGACACAATGAGTGTTGAAAGAAGAAACTTATTAAAAGCCTATGGTGCTGAATTAGTATTAACAGAAGGTGCCAAAGGAATGAAAGGTGCTATCGCCAAAGCCGATGAACTCGCAAAAGAGATTGACGGAGCAGTCATCTTAGGACAGTTCGTAAACCCAGCAAACCCAGCTGTACACAAAGCAACAACAGGACCAGAGATCTGGGATCAGACAGACGGTAAAGTAGACATCTTCGTAGCAGGTGTTGGTACAGGAGGAACATTAACAGGTGTTGGTGAATACTTGAAAGAACAGAACCCAGATGTTAAAATAGTAGCAGTTGAACCTGCAACATCTCCAGTATTATCAAAAGGAACAGCTGGAGCACATAAGATTCAGGGAATCGGTGCTGGATTCGTACCTGACACACTGAATACAAAGATTTATGATGAAGTTATCACAATCGAGAATGAAGATGCATTTACAGAAGGAAGAGCATTCGCACACAGCGAAGGAATCTTAGTTGGTATTTCTTCAGGAGCAGCATTAAAAGCAGCTACGATCCTTGCAGAGAGACCAGAGAACAAAGGAAAGACAATTGTAGCATTACTTCCAGATTCAGGAGACAGATACTTATCTACAGCATTATTCGCTGAAGACTAGAATAAGAGGAAAGAATATGGAAATCACGGTACAGCAAGTAGAATTACTGTCCGATGATGATTATATCTACCTAGATGTAAGAGGTGAGATCGCATACCAGCATGGACATATACCGAAGGCTTACGAATGGGCTGGTGATTTCTCTCACATCGAGGAACTTCCAAAGGATAAGAGACTGATCGTATATTGCAACTATGGAGAGAAAAGCGCCCCAATTGCCGAACAGTTAAGACAAGAAGGGTATGAAGCTTTGAACTTATCCGGCGGTTACCGAGAATGGTTATTACATGTGACATCCCAAAAAGAACAGATGCAGGACGTTTCAAAGGACGGACTGCATCTGTTTTCGTCTACAGAAGAATTAACACCAGACGAGGTTAAACGATATGATCGTCAGATCATCCTGCCACAGGTAGGAAGTGACGGACAAAAGAAATTAAAGAAATCAAAAGTTCTGATCATCGGAGCTGGCGGCTTAGGTGCACCAGCGGCTTTATATCTTGCGGGAGCAGGCGTTGGAACGATCGGAATTGTGGATGCAGATGATGTCAGCGTGTCAAACTTACAGAGACAGATCATTCACACAAGCAAAAGAGAAGGAACAAATAAGGCAGAATCAGCAAAGAAATCAATACTTGAATTAAATGAGCATATCAAGGTAAACACCTATCCAGAATATTTATATGCGGATAACGCAGAAGAATTGTTCAAAGAATACGATTTTATCATCGATGCTGTGGATAACTTTGAGACAAAGTTCCTGATCAATGATACATGTGTATTGTTAAAGAAACCATTTTGTCATGCAGGAATCTTACAGTTCCAGGGTCAGGTTATGACCTATGTTCCAGAAGAAGACCAGCCATGTTACAGATGTATCTTTGAGGAGATACCAGAAAGCGGTTCTGTGCCAAACTGCAGTCAGGCAGGGATCATTGGTGCAGTCGCAGGAATCATTGGATGTATTCAGGCATTAGAAGCGATCAAGTATCTGTTAGGAATCGGGGAATTGCTGACAGGCAAGATGCTTGTGATGGATGGATTAACGATGAATACAAGAGTTGTTAAATTCCCATCAAAGAATAAGAATTGTCGTGTTTGTGGTGAGCATGCGGATATTAAAAGTGTGAAAGAAAATCGGATGGAATATGTCGGGATCGCTTGTCCTGTAAAATAAAAGATAAAGAGAGGTCATGTATGACATTAAAAAATATGATTGAATTATCAGACGGATTAACACCAATTGAGACAGAAATCGGATATTATATATTAAAAAATCAAGAAGATATCTTAGATATGTCGGTTATTGAATTAGCAGAAAAAACATTTGTGTCAAAATCAGCCATTCATCGATTTTGCAAAAAGATTGGGTTAAAAGGATTCAATGAATTGAAAGTCATATTGGCAAAAGATATCTCAGAAATGAAATCAGATATTGAGATGATCGATGTAAATTATCCATTTGAACGAAAAGATGGACCACAGATGATCGCAAAGAAACTGAGTAAGTTATATGAAACAGCAATCTATGATACCTATGATTATATGGATTTTATAGAATTGCATAAAGTGGCACAATTATTACATAAAGCGGAAGTTATAGACATTTATACCCATTCACATAACATGAATGTTGCAGAAAATTTTCAGGATAAGATGTTAACAGCAGGCAAAAGTAGTGTAGAATGTCCACATGGATTTTATAAACAAAGACTAACAGCATTAGCAAGTAATTCGAAACATGCAGCGATCATTCTCTCATATTCTGGAAAAGCAACCTTTGTAAAGCCAATTTTAAAGGTGCTGCATCAAAAGAAGGTGCCTGTTGTGTATGTTGGGAAAGCAGGTGGGAATTTATATCCACAGTATGCTGCCGGTGCATTAACGATCAGCAGCAGAGAAAACTTACGAGATCGTATCTCTCAGTTCTCATCTCATATTGCGATGCAGTATATGATGGATGTTGTTTTTGGCTGTATTTACAATATGGACCGTGAAAAGAATATTGAATATCTCAAAGAATCCATAGGATTTATGGATGATCGAGATATTCAGGATGAATGATACTAAATTATAGTTTGTTATAGATCATGGAATTTGTATATACATCTTTAGCATGTTTCGAATGATAATTCTCCATATAATTTTTCTGGAAAATGATAGAATAGATGTAATCAAAAATAAAATCCATATTTGTTTGAGAGGCAAAACTGGCAACTTTTTCATCAAAGGATTCATCATCAGGAAGTTGTAATACAATATCAGAATTCACAGCCAGTTTGGAATGAATATTACTTGTAACCGTAATGATCGGAACGTTATGATCTTTTAAAACTGGAAGATAAGAATTGTAATCATGATGCATAGCACTATAAGTACAGAAGATCACAAGGTCATTAGAGGTAATATTGCCGACTGTATAAAAATTATTCTGATATTCATCACCAATAATAAAATATTCATTTAATTTGATCATTTTATTTTTAAAATTCTCAAGAGAAATTCTGGAGTCACCTTTTCCAAACAGGAATACACGGTGGCTCTTTTTTATATTATAAGCAGTCATTTCTAATTGCACGGGATCTAACAGATTCCGTGTTTTTTTAATTCCATTTGCAAGAATTTCAGATAAATGAAGACCGATATCTTCAACAGAATCATCTGGAGAAAAAGGTAGATTAAAATTAAGATCCTGACCAGAAATAGATGCTTCTCGGATCAGTTGTAATTTGAAATCTTTAAATCCATCAAATCCTAATTTTTTGCAAAAACGTAAAACAGAAGAAGTCGAAGAAAAGGATTCTTTTGCCATTTTGTTTAAAGTGACTTGATCAAAAGAGTTTAAATTGTTTTGTAAAAAATAAATCATATTCTGTTCAGAATTATTAAAAAAATCAGGATTTTTAATTTGTTCTAGTATCATATCAATCATTCTCCTAAAAAAGTATAGTTTTCAAATATTTCTTTTTTTATTGTGAATTTGCACAAATAACCGGAATAAATTTATGCAGATTGTCCATGAAATAGTTGTGATGTTCCAAAAATAGAGTGAACTATTGAGCCTGAAATTTTCAAGAAATATAATCAGGGCACATGAAATAATATGACGGATATGGAGGAAAAAATCAATGAAAAAAGAATTTAAGATTGTGATATGTGGTGGTGGAAGCACTTATACCGCAGGGATTGTAAAAAATCTTTTGGAAGAGGAAGAATTAAAAATCAAAGAATTATGGTTATATGATATTGATCAGGAACGACAAGAAAAAGTGTCACTGATCGTAAAAGAAGTTGTAAAAGATTTAAGACCTTCTTTGGAATTGAAAATTAGTACGGATGAAGAAGAGGCATTTACGGATGCAGACTTTATTATGGCACAGATGCGAGTCGGTGGACTGAAAATGCGAGTAAAAGATGAACAGATTTCATTAAAACATGGATGCATTGGACAGGAAACATGTGGAGCCGGGGGAATGGCATATGGAATGAGAACGATCGGACCAATGGTACATCTGATCGATGTTTGTGAGAAATATGCATCAAAAACTTATTGGATCGTTAATTATTCAAATCCAGCTGCGATTGTTGCTAAGGCAACACAGACATTACGTCCAAATGCAAGAATTTTAAATATCTGTGATATGCCAGTTGAGGTAGAGGCAAGAATGGCAGAAATCCTAGACACAGATCTTAGCAATCTGGAAGTGGATTATTTTGGATTGAATCATTATGGATGGTTTACAAAAGTACAGTGTAATGGCGAAGATGTCACAGAAAAATTAAAGAAACATGTGGCAGAGTATGGTTATGTATCAAAGGCAAGTTATGAAGATGCCTTGGTCAAAGATCCAGACTGGTTACATACATTTACGAATGCAAAGAAGATCGTCAACTATTTTCCAGATTATCTGCCAAATACATACTGGCAGTATTATCTTCTTGGAGATGACATTGTAGATTACATGGATATTAATAATACAAGGGGAATGCAGGTTATTCATGGAAGAGAAACAAAGATTCGTGAGGCAGTTAAGAAACTAGAAAATGGAGAAAAAATCGATTTGACACAATTTTATGTAGGAGTTCATGGAAAATTTATTGTAGAAGTGGTAAAAGCACTTGCATATGACACGAGAAGCAGACAGCTTGTCATCGTAAAAAATGACGGAGCAGTCAAGAATCTTCCAGATGATGCCATGGTTGAAATTCCTGCATATATTACAAAAGACGGACCAGAACCAGTAAGAGTTGGAGAAATTCCAAGATTTTATAAAGGACTGATCGAACAGCAGGATGCTTGTGAAGGGTTGGTCGTAGAAGCAGTGATCGAAGGATCATATAAAAAAGCATTGCAGGCATTTACTTTAAACCGCACAATTCCATCTGCAAATGTGGCAAAAGAAATTTTAGATGAAATGATTGAAGCAAACAAAGAATACTGGCTGGAATTGAAATAAAGTTTCAAAAAGTTTCAGAAATTTTCATGATTCTGAAACTTTTTTTGGGAAAAAATATCCGCATCTACTAAATCCATTGTGAGAAAAAAGCTGACTCTGTATGATGTAAACAGAACAAAGAAAACGAACATATTTGAGGAGGCATAGAACAATGAAAGGTACAGTGAAGATCGTAACGATTGGTGGAGGAAGTAGTTATACACCAGAGCTGATGGAAGGTTTCATCAAACGATATGAAGAACTTCCAATTAAAGAAATCTGGCTGGTTGATATCGAAGATGGAAAAGAAAAAGTAGAGATTGTAGGAGCACTGGCACAGAGAATGTGGGATGCATCTCCATATGATGTAAAAGTTTATACAACATTAGACAGAAGAGAAGCATTAAAAGATGCAGACTTTGTTACAACACAATTTCGAGTAGGCCTTTTAGATGCCAGAATTAAAGATGAAAGAATTCCATCATTGTATGGAATGCTTGGTCAGGAAACAAATGGAGCAGGAGGAATGTTTAAAGCATTTCGAACCATTCCAGTGATCGGACAGATCATAGAAGATATGAGAGAATTATGCCCAGATGCATGGCTGATCAACTTTACAAATCCAAGTGGAATGGTAACAGAAGCTGTAATTAAACATTTTGGATGGAAAAAATGTATCGGACTTTGCAACGTGCCAACGATTGCAATGATGGCAGAACCAAAGATTCTTGGAAAAGATATCAGTCAGTTAAATTACAGATATGCAGGAATCAACCATTTCCATTGGCACAAAGTATTTGATGAAGATGGAAATGATATGACCCCAATTTTGATCGATCATATCAATGAAAAAGGTGGTGGAACACCAGCCAATATTTATCAGGCTGAATTTCCATTGGAATTACTTCACAGCATGAATATGGTGCCTTGTGGATACCACAGATATTACTACATGAAACAAGCAATGCTTGAGCATGCGATTGAAGAATTCAATGAAGGTGGTACTAGAGCAGAGCAAATGAAACAGGTAGAACATGAGTTGTTTGAAATTTATAAAAATGCAGAACTTCATGAAAAACCAGAACAACTTGGAAAACGTGGAGGAGCATATTACAGCGATGCAGCTTGCGAATGTATCCGTGCAATTTATGCAAATAAGAAGATCCATATGGTAGTAAGTACACAAAACAATGGAGCAATTTCATGCTTAGATGATGACTCTATCGTGGAAGTATCAAGTATCATTTCAGCGACAGGAGCACAGCCAATGGCATTTGGAAAGCTTCCATCAGCAGAAAAAGGATGGCTTCAGATGATGAAAGCAATGGAAGAATGTACAATTGAAGCGGCATTGACAGGAGATTACGGAAAAGCATTAGAAGCATTCGTATTAAATCCATTAGTAGAAAATAATGAAAATACAACAAAAGTTTTAGATGAACTGTTAGTTGCACATGCAAAATATCTGCCACAGTTTAAAGAAAAGATTGAAGAACTTAAAGCAAAAGGAGTTCATTCTACAGATCCTGTTGTTATGGACTTAATGGAACATGGACACTAAGCAGGAGGCTGATATGGGTGTAACAAAAGAAAGTTTTGGCTTTTTAGAAGATAAAAGAGAAGCATTTCTATACACGATTGAAAATCAAAATGGATTTGCAGTCAAAGTTACTGATTTTGGTGTAAATATTGTTTCTCTCCTTGTAAAAAACAAGGAGGGAAACATCAAAGATGTAGCCCTTGGATATGACACCTTGGAAGAATATTTTGAGAATGGAATTATGTTTGGAGCAACTGTCGGACGGAATGTAAACCGTATCTCAAATGCCAGATTCGAAATTGATGGGAAAGAGTATCATGTAGCAAAAAATCGTGGAAAACATAACATTCACAGTGACAAAGAACATGGATTTCACAAAGTCTTATGGGATAGTGAGATCATTGATGATCATGCAGTGAAGTTTACTTATGTAAGTCCAGATGGGGAACAAGGATTTCCGGGAACATTGGTAACAAATATCATTTATACGGTAACGGAAACAAATGGATTGATCGTTTCCTATCATGCAGTCAGCGATAAGAAAACGCTGATCAATCTGACAAATCATAATTACTTTAACTTGGGTGGACATGAAAGCGGAACGATCGAAAATACAAAAGTAAGGATTTATGCAGATGAATTTACACCGATCAATGAAGATACGATCCCAACAGGAGAAATCAGAAAAGTAGAACATACACCGATGGATTTCCGTGAATGGAAAAAGATTAAGAATGATCTATATGCCGAAGATGAACAACTAGAAAAAGGCAAAGGATATGATCATAATTTTGTAATTCGGAATAAAGATTGTGGTTTCCGAAAAATGGCGGAAGCATTGGATGAAGAACAGGGTATTAAAATGGAAGTTTATTCAGATCTTCCAGGATTACAGTTTTACACTGGAAATACAATGAAATCAACAAAAGGGAAAGGGGGAGTGATCTATGGAAAAGGATGTGGATTTTGCATGGAACCACATTATTTCCCAAACAGTATTAACACAAAAGAGTTTGATGCACCAGTATTTGACGCAGGAGAAGTGTATCAGACAGTAACCATGTATCAATTTGTCACAAAGGAGGATTAAAATGGCAAAGAAAAAGAAAAGTTCAGCATTTGCGGTAGTACAACAGATCGGAAAATCATTTTTTCTTCCAGTATCTGTGTTACCAATTGCAGGTATCTTACTAGGACTGGGATCTTCATTTACTAATGCTGATACGATCGCAGCGTATCATTTACAAGGAATCATGGGAGAGGGAACTATCCTGAATGCGCTTTTAACGATCATGTCACAGGTCGGTAATACAATCTTTGGAAACTTACCATTGATCTTTGCATTAGCAGTAGCATTAGGAATGGCAAAAAATGAAAAAGCAGTCGCAGTACTTTCTGCAGGTATTTCATTCTTTGTAATGAATTCAACAATTAATGCGATGTTAAAATTATCAGGAAAGATTTTAGCGGACGGAACATATGCAAAGAGTGTCTTAAACGGACAGATCACGAGTGTCTGTGGTATTGATTCTCTTCAGATGGGAGTATTTGCTGGAGTTATCGTAGGACTTGTAACAGCAGCATTACATAATCGCTTTTATAAACAGCAATTACCAGCAGCATTAGCATTTTTCTCAGGAGTACGTTTTGTGCCAATTATTAGTGTAATCGCACATATCGGTGTAGGTATTATCTGCTTCTTTGTATGGCCAACGATTCAGAGTGGAATCTTTGCACTTGGTAATCTGGTTATGCATTCTGGATATTTTGGAACAGCAATCTTTGGATTCTTAGAGAGAGCATTAATTCCATTCGGATTACATCATGTATTTTATTTACCATTCTGGCAGACATCTCTTGGAGGAACAATGGAAGTTGCTGGAAAGATGGTAGAAGGTGCACAGAATATCTTCTTTGCACAGCTGGCAGACCCAAATACAAAACATTTTGCAGTAGAAGCATGTAGATTCATGACAGGAAAATATTCTTTCATGATGGCGGGACTTCCTGGAGCAGCTTATGCAATGTATCGTTGTGCAAAACCAGAAAAAAGAAAAATTGTTGGAGGATTACTATTCTCAGCAGCATTAACATCATTCCTTACAGGAATTACAGAACCGATTGAATTTACATTCTTATTTATTGCACCAGGATTATTTATCTTACATTGTGGATTAGCAGGTTTGTCATTTGCATTAATGCATATCTTAAAGATCTGTATCGGAACAACATTCTCTTGTGGATTGATCGACTTTATGTTATACGGTGTATTACAGGGACAGACAAAGAGCAACTGGATGATGATCCTTCCAGTATTTGCAGTTTATGCAGTATTATATTACTTTGTGTTCAAATTTGTCATTGAGAAATTTGATCTTCCAACACCAGGTAGAGATGATGACGAAGAAGAGGTAAAATTATATACAAAAGCTGATTACCAGGCAAAAAAAGGTGCAGCAAATGAAGATACAGACGCACCAGAGGATCCAATTTCCTTTATGATCTTAAAAGGACTTGGTGGAATCAAAAATATTGAAGATATTGACTGCTGTGCTACAAGACTTCGTATCACAGTAACAGATGAAACTAAGGTGACAGATCAGTACTTAAAACAATCTGGTTCCAAAGGAATCATCAAAAAAGGAACAGGAATTCAGATTATTTATGGACCACAGGTATCTGTGATCAAGAGTAATTTTGAAGAATATGTGGAATATTATGCACAGCATGGAACAGATCCTTCCAAAGAAGAAGAGGTAACACCCATAGTTTCCTCCAAAGAAGAAGAGAAAAAAGAAATCAGACATGGTAAATTAGTTGCGGTAGCAACAGGAAAAGTTCTTGCAATGACACAGGCAAAAGATGAGGCATTTGCAACTTGTGCTATGGGAGATGGTGTTGTGATCGAACCAGAAAAAGGTGTCGTTGTTGCACCAGCAGATGGAAAGATTACAGCATTAATGAAACCATCTTTACATGCGATTGGAATCGAGACAAAAGAAGGATTAAATCTTTTAATTCATATCGGAATTGACACAGTCAAATTAGATGGAAAAGGATTTAAGTCTTTTGTCAAGAGTGGACAAGAAGTAAAGGCAGGAGATAAGTTGGTAGAGTTTGATATCAATCTGATCAAGAAAGAAGGATATAGCCCAGATGTTATGGTTGTTGTCTTAGAAGATTCTAATCTGCCAAAAGTAGCTTATAAAACTGGAGAAAAAACAGTTGCAGGAAAAACAGTTGTTGCGGAATTTTAGTAAAAAATGATTGACAACAAACTGTGAATAAGGTAAAATAATGACTGTTCTGAAAAGGAACAGTCATTATATGCGATAGTGGCGTAGTTGGTAACGCGCGACCTTGCCAAGGTCGAGACCGCGGGTTCGAGCCCCGTCTATCGCTTTCGGTTAAAAGTCTCGAAACCACGCATTTATGCGGGTTTCGGGATTTTTTCATTAAAGGAAGATAATATCAATGTGAGTAATGGTTATGGAAGAGGGGACAATTACAGACGCAATTCAGCATGCATTACAAAAAGTAGGAATTCCAAAAACATTTGCTGGAATAGGAGCAAGATTAATTGTATTTGTTTTGTTTTAGGTAGGTGAAATGAATTGAAAAATAAAAAAAATAATAGATATTTAATTATAGGAATTGGTTATCTTATTTTATTTTTTATTGTTCTAACTCCAGACATTAATAATGCAGTAGGAAGAGGAATACAAGCATTATTATTTTGTGTTTTAGGATATAGATGTGAGGAAAATATTAGAAGGTTTATAAAAAATAAATAATAAAAGGATTTTAATCAAGCAGAGAATTTATTTGAGATATTTTCTGCTTGATAACATACGATTGGATATGAAAAAATCATGATAAAAGAAAACAAGATAAAAAAATATGTAGTTGTAATTATATGTTTATTAGGTATGTTGATATTAAGTGGAAAGACAGAAAATGTATTTGCGAATGATAAAAAATCAAAAGATATGGAAAATAGCTTATTATCCTTCTATATAAAAGATGTATCAAATGTTGAAAGCATTAAATATATTCCATTGGATAAAAAAATCATAGGAAATAAAAGAATAACGGATAAATCAAACGTTGTAGATATTGGATTTGGAGAATATTATATTAAAGCTAAAGATGAAAAAAAGGAACTACAAGAACCAAGTTATTCATCTTGGTATGAGGCACCGAAAGGTGGCATGCAATTTCGTGAAAAATTATCAATAGAATACCAAGTAAATAAAGATTATAATAATAAAAATCTGAGGATTTTAAAAAAAGTTGTTGAAGAAAATATTCATCACAAAAATAAAGTACTTATTTCTGCCTCACAATATGTCAATGTGAAAAATGAATATAAGAAAAATATCAAAGCATGTATTTTTTATCAAAGCTATAGTATTCAACTTTATGAAAAAGATTTATTTTTTGATGATAAAATTACAACAGGAAAAGTGAAAATACCAATAGGGATTGTCTTTATTGTTAGTAAGGACATGAAAAGTAATAAATGATGAAAATTGACGCACTTTTATAGACCTTGCGTCAGAACAAGGCTCATCACAAGTATAGTGAGGGGTACCGCCTTTGTAAGAGATTTTAGGACAGCGATATTTGATAAAAGGTCTTAGAACTTAGGAGTTACCTAGGTTTTAGGGCTTTTTTAGTTGAAGTTGAAAAAATATTGATAATTCTAAGAAAAATGATTATAATATACTTAACAAGGTAACTGGAAAGGATAGCTGAAACCTATCCGATTCGGGCAAAATTCGTTTAAATAGTCACTCGTTCCGCCAAGAATCAGGGTGACTATTTTTTATGCGTATAATTCAGAATAGCAATAATCAACAGTGTTGTATTTATGATAATCATAAATTCTTCATATGTACTCATAAAACCACCCCTTTCGTAAGGCTCCGAAACGGATGGAATCACCCCAACCAGTTACTCAGTTAAGTATATTATGTTTTCAATTAATAAACTTTCTAGATTATAACACAAACAATAAGACGTGGACAATAAAAATATTAATTGCTATGATGTAAGTGTTAAAATAAACATTTCAAATAAAGGAAGTGGCATGTGCGCTGTAATACAAAAGAACGACAGAAAAGTAGAAATCTGAATAAAATTATTATTGCAGGATTGGTGATCGTTGCAATAATATGCCGTATTTTAGGAAAGGTAAGTTCAAGATATATTTATATTATCGCTGGGGTTTTACGAACATTGATCTATATTGGACTATATATTGGATGGGGGATCAGTATTAATAAGAGAGTCGTTCAAAAAGCCGCAAAAAATACACTGCTTTTTATATCAGGGTTAATGATCTTCTGGTTTATTGTGCGTAGTATAAAGTACTTTTTTGCGATGGATGTAAATGTAGAGCGTTACTCATGGTACAGTTATTATCTGCCGATGTTGTTCATTCCCCAGGAGGCAGTACAGATGGCAGTTCTTCTTGGACAGCCAGAAGAGTATACTTTACCGAAATGGTCAAAGTTGTTATATATTCCTACAACGCTTTGCTTCTTGCTTGTTTTGACAAATGATTTTCATCAGCTCGTGTTTTCTTTTTCGGCAGGTGAAGTATGGACGGATAAAGGTTACAGTTATGCGTGGGGATATTATATCGTACTGTTGTGGGATGTTATTTGTGCAGTATCGGCATTTGTTTTAATGGTTTATAAGTGCAGGTCATCTCGGAGAAAGAAGTATTTGCCGATCATAGGGATTTGTATTTCTATTATTTATGCCATTATTTATGCAAGTGGTGCAGAGTGGATGCAGGTTATTGGTGGAGATATCACAGCGGCGTTATGTCTGATGTTTATGTGCATATTTGAGAGCTGCCTTCACTGCGGGTTGATTCAGACAAATACAGGATATGAACAGCTATTTGAAGTATGTACAATGGGAGCGCAGATCACAGACCAGGATTATCATGTCATATATACTTCTGCTAATGCAATGAAGCTTTCAGAAATGGTGATGAGGGAAGCGGAGAAGGAAGAAGTTAGGATTGATAAGAAAACAATGATCAAAAACAGGCCGATTCAGGGTGGACATATTTTATGGCAGGAAGATATTGAAGATATCATGATGTTGCTTGATCGATTGGAAGAAAATAGAAAGACGATCGAAGAGAGTAATTGTCTGGAACAGGAAAATTATCAGACAAAGGCAAAGATTTATATGTTGCGAGAAAAGAACCGCTTATATGACAAACTGCAGACACAGACTGCTGGACAGATCGGGCTGTTGAATGAATTGCTGATTCGATACGAAGAGGAAGAAGATCTGGCAGAGAGCCGCAGGCTGCTGGCTAAGATCAGTTTGATCGGAACATACATAAAAAGATATGGGAATTTGATCTTTATTGGAGAAAGAGAAGCCGTGTCAGATATTGCAGAGCTTGGAGCTTGTTTGGAGGAGTCTTTTAGCAGCTTGAGGCTGATGGGGATAGAATGTGCACTTACAGCCCCAGCAGGGGAGCGTATTTATGTGAGGGATGCGGTTCGCATTTATAGCTTTTTTGAATCAATATTAGAAGCCTGTGTAGATTCTATTAAATTTATGTGGGTAAAGATTCGTCCGTGTGGAGAAGAGATGGTTTTTTGTATGGAAGTAGAAAGTGAAGATGATCTGAACTCATTCTTTGCCAAGACGGATCAAGGTGAAAATGAAGACGGTATATGGAAATTTACATTTACCATAAAAAAGGCAGGTGAAAAGTAATGCAGACGTTGTTGATGACGATGGTGTTGCTCAGTCTGGCAGGTGCTTTATTTTTGCTTATTATATTTTATGATATGCGCCTGGAGAAATGGAATTGGAATGTTTTAGTTCTTTTACTTTTGTTTTTCCTGTTGAATCATCTGGTATATTCGTTCGGGCAGATCGATAAGGGAGCAAACTATTATGAAGTGTTGCCTGTTCCGATATGGGTTATCTGGTGTATTGTCGGTGCCATTGATTTTTTGCTTATTTGGGAAGGCATCAGATTAAAAAGGATATCAAAAGAAAAAGTTAATCGGAATTCAATCAAAGAAGCGATGAATCTTCTTCCGACAGGCATCTGCTATTTTAATTCTGATGGAACAGTGAAGCTTGCCAATACGCAGATATATCAGCTTTTTAGGATTCTTGCGCATAAAGATCTGCAGGAATTCAGTGAGTTACGAGATGCACTTCATACAAGTATACAAAACGGTGTGATCAGGCTTGCAGGTAAAAAAGACACTTATATTTTCCCAGATGGAAAGGTATGGGATTATCGGGAAAATGAAGTCAGAGACAGAGATGGTAAGATTTATATAGAAGCTGTTTTTATGGATGTTACAAAGCAATATCATGAGAAAATGAATTTGACAAAGCAGACGGAGAAGCTGAAAGAAATATCAAGGGAACTTCGATATCTTTCTGACAATGTATTGATCTTGACAAGAGAAAGGGAAGTGCTTGCTGCCAAGACAAAACTGCATGATCAGATGGGTGCGGGATTGACAGCGATTCGGCAGAATTTATTGCAGGGAAGTGAAGATTACAGCGATGCGGTCAGATTACTTTGTCAGGCGGTAAATGCAATCTGGAATGATAATCAGCAGTCTTCTTTTGGGGAAGGAGAATTTGAACAATTTCTGCAGGATGCGAAAACTCTTGGTGTGAAGATAGAATGCCTTGGCTCTTTGCCGAAGAACGAAGATTATGCCAATATATATATACTTGCGATGAGAGAGTGTCTGACGAATGGTGTATGTCATGCTGGTGCGACAGAACTTTTTATAACGATGCAGGAAAATAATGATTTTTATCGTATTCGCATTACAAATAATGGGGCAGCACCGGAGAAAGAAGTTGTCCCAAAAGGGGGACTATATAATCTTTCACGGCATATATTTGATCATGGTGGGGAAATGCAGATACAGTCTATTCCGTATTTTGCATTGACAATAACATTTCAGAAGAAGGAGAGCAAAAATGAAGAAAGTATTGATCGTAGAGGATCAGAGGATGCCTCGTGAAAATATGGAAAGAATACTTTTAGACAGTGGCAAATACGCACTTTCTGCCAGCGTAAATGGAGCAGATGTTGCGCTGGCCGTTTGTAGACGGGAACAGATCGACTTGATTTTGATGGATGTATGCACGGCGCTGCATGCCAGCGGTCTTGACGCGGCAGCCAGAGTGAAGGAAAAGTATCCGCAGATCAAGATCATCATAGTAACCAGTCAGCCGGAATGTGATTTTATTGATCGGGCAAGACTGGGCGGCGTGGACAGTTTCTGGTACAAGGATCCGTCTGAAGACATCCTGCTTGAGATCATGGACAGGACCATGGCAGGAGAGTCTATATACCCGGATACGACTCCGATGCTGAAGCTGGGGATGGCCAGCAGCATTGAATTCACACCGAGGGAGCTGGAGGTCCTGCGCGAGCTTACCAGCGGCGATACGGATGACATCATAGCCGAGCGGCTTCATCTGTCGGTGCACACTGTCAAGAAACATATCAAAAACATGTTCCAGAAAACCGGATTCACGTCAAGGACGCAGCTGGCAGTCATGGCCAGGGAAAGCGGACTGGTGATACGGGGATTTTAACGATACAGGGTAGGGACACCTCTTTGATCATAAGGTCAAGGGGTGTTTTTGTTTTGGACGAAACAGTAAAAGGAAAAAAGTACTCTTTTGGGTGATGTGTCATGACAACGGAATTGTTAGAATATTTCCGATAAAACAAATGGATCATGTAGCACGATCATGGATCGTTGATAAGAGCCAATCGGGGAGGTGGTCTATTGCGGATCGCGGTAATAAGCACACAGAATCGCCTGCTGTCAGGAGCAATCATCAAGTATATGCAGGAGCGGAGCGAACTGCGACCTGTACGTATCCTGGAGGATAATGATGAGGAACCGCTTAAAACCTGCAAGTCAGTTCAGGCGGACGTCCTGCTCATGGAGGTGAATCAGATACCGCCTTTTACCTTTTCGCAGCGCAGAAGTGCGGCAGCCCAGATCCGAAAATGTCTGCCATCGTGCAGGATCGCATTTATCTGTGATGAAAATGCGGATCCTGAGGATGCGAAGAAAGTGAAGGAACTGAACAAGGAGGGCGGAATCGACACATTCTTTTACAGTTCTGTAACGGGAGAATATCTCGTTGATATGCTTGATACGTTATAACACAGAGAAGTTATTTCACATATGATTTAATAAACTGTTTCAAGAGAAGGAGAAAGACAATGAAAAAATTAGTTATGATAGTACTTTCGCTGATGCTGGTATTTGCATTTACTGCATGCGGAGGAGGCGGTGATTCCGGAGATAAGAAAAGCGAAAAGTCCGATCCAAATGTAATAAATACCGGAGAGTACACGGCAGAATACAAGGGCTATGAGATCGTAAAAGACTCTAACGGGGATGATGCTATCGTAGTAACCTGGAATTTTACCAATAATGGAGAAGAATCGAAATCGTTCGGATGGGCATTTGACTACACTCTGTTCCAGGATGGCGTAGAGCTGGGATACAGTACAGTATTTGTCGGAGATTCCTATGATACCGTAGATGAGAATCTGATGAAGGATGTTAAACCGGGCAGCTCTCTGGAAGTAAAGTCCACTAACAAACTTGCCAATCTTGAAAGCCCTGTAGAAGTTGAGATCGGAGATCTGTTAAGCG
>OLQG01000655.1_pt1 | contig 26622 bp, 20 predicted proteins | sample 1672221 | NCBI WGS metagenome assembly OLQG01 (sample SAMEA3136660, study PRJEB25190) | human gut metagenome | biome: human gut; feature: human-associated habitat; material: faeces | place: Austria | collected 2013
CTGCTGATGTGCTTCGTACAGGATGGTTCCGCCAGGAGTTTCGTATACACCACGAGATTTCATACCTACAACACGGTTCTCAACGATATCGATGATACCGATACCATGCTTGCCGCCAAGTTCGTTCAGCTTGCGGATGATGTCAGATACCTTCATTTCTACGCCGTTAACGCTCTTTGGTACACCTTTTTCAAATGTCATTGTAACGTATTCCGGCTCATCTGGTGCCTTTTCTGGTGTAACACCAAGTACCAGCAGGTGATCGTAATTAGGTTCGTTAGCCGGATCTTCCAGTTCCAGACCTTCGTGGCTGATATGCCAGATGTTACGGTCGCGGCTGTAGCTGTGGCTTGCGTCAAATGGAAGGTCGATGCCATGTGCTTTACAGTATTCGATTTCATCTTCGCGTGATTGCATGGTCCATACATCTGTCATTCTCCAAGGAGCAATGATCTTGATGTCCGGAGCCAGAGCTTTGATACCAAGTTCGAAACGGATCTGGTCATTTCCTTTACCGGTAGCACCGTGGCAGATTGCAACAGCACCTTCTTTTCTGGCAATCTCTACCAGTTTCTTAGCGATAGCAGGACGAGCCATAGATGTACCTAACAGATATTTGTCCTCGTATACAGCGTGTGCCTGTACACATGGTACAATGTAATTGTCGCAGAAATCGTCTACGATATCTTCAATATATAATTTGGAAGCGCCGGACATTTTAGCACGCTCTTCCAGTCCGTCAAGCTCTTCTGCCTGTCCACAGTCGATACAGCAGCAGACAACGTCGTAATCAAATGTTTCTTTCAGCCACGGAATGATCGCTGTTGTATCAAGTCCGCCAGAATATGCAAGAACAACTTTTTCTTTCATAATTAAATACCCTCCGATTTGTAAATGTGTGTTAATGTTTAATAAATATAACTGTTCAAAAACCTGGTCAGACAGACCGGATATTTCGAACGGTTATGCTTGCTTTATCAAATGACAACACCAACTATACACTAAAATTTATAAATATGCAAGGTAAATACTGTAAATAGAGATGAATAATATGCATGAAAAATGAATTAATATGCACAAAAAATATAAAAATCAAAGGCAGAGTATTTACAATGGACAAATAGTGGTCTAAACTATGTATTAAAACATCGATATTGCGAAAGAGAGGGTAACAATATGATTAAAGTTGGAATTATAGGTTCTACTGGTTATGCTGGAGCAGAGCTTGTAAGAATACTTACAGGACATAAAGAAGCAGAGATTGTGTGGTATGGTTCGAGAAGTTATGTGGACAAACAGTATGCGGATGTATACCGCAATATGTTCCAGATCGTGGATGCCGCTTGTATGGATGATAATATGGATGAACTTGCCAGACAGGTGGATGTGATCTTTACAGCTACACCACAGGGACTGTGCGCCTCTCTGGTGAATGAAGATATATTATCGAAGACAAAGATCATCGATCTGAGTGCGGACTTTCGTATTAAAGATGTATCGGTCTATGAGAAATGGTACGGCATTGAGCATAAGAGTCCGGAGTTTATCAACGAGGCGGTATATGGATTGTGCGAGATCAACAGAGATAAGGTAAAGGGAGCAAGACTGGTAGCTAATCCGGGATGCTATACCACATGCTCTATTTTGACTGCATATCCATTGGCAAAAGAAGGCATCATTGATATGAGCACATTGATCGTAGATGCCAAGTCCGGTACTTCCGGAGCAGGAAGAGGAGCAAAGCTTCCGAATCTGTTCTGTGAAGTTAATGAGAATATGAAGCCTTACGGTGTGGCTACGCATAGACATACACCGGAGATCGAGGAGCAGCTTGGATATGCATCCGGTGAAAAAGTAGTGATCAATTTCACACCGCATCTTGTGCCGATGAACCGTGGTATTCTGGCTACGGAATATGCATCTCTGAAAAAAGATGTTACTTATGAAGATGTAAAAGCAATTTATGATAAATACTATGCAGATGAGAAGTTTGTCCGTGTGCTGAAGGAGAACGAACTGCCGGAGACCAAATGGGTAGAGGGCAGTAATTATGTGGATATTAATTTCAAGATTGATCCGCGTACCAATCGGATTATCATGATGGGAGCCATCGATAATCTGGTAAAAGGAGCAGCAGGACAGGCTGTTCAGAATATGAACCTGATGTTTGGACTGGATGAAGCAGAAGGACTGAACCTTGTGCCGATGTTCCCATAGTATCGTGTGATACAGGGCACAGATCCGATTACGGGACAGAATGGAGAAGAATAATGATAAGGGTAATGACTATCGAAGATTATGATGAAGTATATGCGTTGTGGAAGAAAATCCGCGGATTTGGCATTCGCAGTATCGACGATTCCAGGAAAGGCGTGGACCGGTTTCTGAAGCGGAATCCTACGACCAGTGTGGTTGCTGAGAAGGATGGCAGGATTGTCGGAAGCATCCTTTGTGGACATGACGGAAGACGGGGCTGTTTCTATCATGTATGCGTGGATGAGAATTATCGTAGACATGGGATTGGCAAGGCAATGGTAGTAGCGTCTATGGAAGCACTGAAAGCAGAGCATATCAATAAAGTATGTCTGATCGCATTTACCAGTAACGATGGTGGTAATGCATTTTGGAATACGATTGGCTGGACCAGAAGACTGGATCTGAATTACTATGATTTTACACTGAATGCAGAGAATATTACCGCATTTAATCAGGGTGTATAAACGAACAGATAATAAGAAAGGGAAAGAACATGGAGAAAATCAAAGGTGGAGTTACCGCAGCAAAAGGATTTGAAGCAGCAAGTACAGCAGCAGGTATTAAATATAAAGACAGAACAGATATGGCACTGATCTACAGTCAGGTACCATGCGAGGCGGCAGGAACATTTACTACTAATGTGGTAAAAGCAGCGCCTGTGAAATGGGATCGCCAGGTCGTAGACAGCGGCAAGAAAGCGCAGGCAGTGATCGTGAACTCAGGCATAGCTAATGCATGTACCGGAGCAGAGGGTTTTGGATATTGCAAGGATACAGCAGAAGCAGCAGCTAAATATCTGTCCGTAGATGCAGAAGGAGTTCTGATCGGTTCTACCGGCGTCATCGGTAAGCAGATGCCAATCGATAGGCTGACAGCAGGCATCGAAGTACTGGCTGGTAAGAAGAATGACAGTATTGAGAATGGTACAGAGGCTGCCAAAGCTATTATGACTACAGACACTCATGAGAAAGAACTGGCAGTGACTATTCAGGTGGGTGGTAAGACCGTAACTATCGGAGGTATGGCGAAAGGTTCCGGCATGATCCATCCAAATATGTGCACTATGCTTGCATTTGTTACAACAGATGCTGTTATTACAAAGGAAGCACTGCAGAAAGCACTGAGTGAAGATGTTGTAGATACTTATAATATGATCTCTGTAGATGGAGATACCTCAACCAATGATACGGCACTTGTGCTGGCAAATGGTATGGCCGAGAACCCTGTGATCGAGTATGGTACAGAAGATTATCAGACATTCAAGGCTGCGCTTCACGAGATCAATGAATATCTTGCAAAGCAGATTGCAGGAGATGGTGAAGGTGCAACAGCACTTTTTGAAGTCAAAGTAAAGGGTGCTGAGAGTGTGGAAGCAGCTAAAGTGCTTGCCAAGTCAATCGCATGTTCTAACCTTACCAAGACAGCTATTGCAGGTCACGATGCCAACTGGGGAAGAATCGTATGTGCGATGGGTTATTCCGGAGCACAGTTTGATCCTGAGAAAGTAGATCTGTTCTTCGAGAGCAAAGCAGGCAAGATACAGATTGCAGAAGATGGCGTAGCACTTGATTTCAGCGAAGAGAAAGCAACTGAGATTCTTTCACAGCCGGAAGTAACAGCAATTGCTGATGTGAAAATGGGTGATGCAGAGGCAACGGCATGGGGATGTGATCTGACACATGGCTATATTGAGATCAATGCAGATTACAGAAGTTAGGAGACGGGAAAATGGATAAAAATATGAAGCAGTATCTGGATAAGGCAGAGGTGTTGATCGAGGCGTTGCCATATATCCAGAAGTTTAACCGTAAGGTTATCGTTGTAAAATACGGCGGAAGTGCGATGGTAGATGAGAATCTGAAAAAGCGTGTCATCGAAGATGTGACACTGCTGAAGCTGGTTGGATTTAAACCGATCATTGTACATGGCGGTGGTAAGGAGATCAGCCGCTGGGTAAGCAAGGTTGGCATGGAACCGAAATTCATCAACGGTCTTCGCGTTACAGATGAACCTACCATGGAACTGGCTGAGATGGTACTGGGAAAGGTCAACAAAGAGCTGGTACAGATGGTAGAGAGTCTGGGCGTACGCGCCATCGGTCTCAGTGGCAAGGATGGTGGACTTTTGAATGTTACGAAGAAATATTCCAATGGCGAAGATATCGGATACGTAGGGGAGGTACAGAAGGTAAATGCAGATATTCTGTGGGATCTTCTGGACAAAGATTTTCTTCCGATCGTATGTCCGATCGGTCTGGATGACAGCTTCCATACCTATAATATCAATGCAGATGATGCGGCATGTGCCATTGCCCGTGCAATGAATGCAGAGAAGCTTGCATTTCTGACAGATATCGAAGGCGTGTACAAAGATCCAAACGATCCGTCTACGCTGATCTCAGAACTTCAGATTTCTGAGGCAAAGGAATTTATCGAAAAAGGTTATATCGGAGGCGGTATGCTGCCGAAGCTGAATAACTGCATTGACGCCATTGAGAATGGCGTATCCAGAGTACATATCCTGGATGGAAGAATTCCGCACTGTCTGCTGCTGGAGATCTTTACGAACAAAGGAATCGGAACCGCTATCCTGAAAGATGGCGATGAAATGTATTCTAACAAATAGAGTCGTCTAAAAAACCAATCAGTGGATATACTAACTGTAGGATAACAGGAGGTAGATCTATGATTGGTTTTTTGATTGCGCTTCTTTCGGGTGCTCTGATGAGCGTTCAAGGGGTATTTAACACACAGGTGACGAAGACGACAGGTATGTGGGTAAGCAACGGCTGGGTACAGTTCAGTGCTTTTCTCGTGTGTGCAGTAGCATGGCTGATCGCAGGACGGGATGAGATCCGTACGATCGCAGAAGTCGAACCCAAATATATGCTGTTAGGAGGTGCCATCGGTGCGGGGATTACTTGGACAGTTATTAAGAGCATGGATCAGCTGGGACCTGCAAAAGCAGCACTTCTGATCGTTATTTCACAGCTCATTGTGGCTTACGTAATTGAACTTCTGGGACTCTTTGGCATAGAGAAAGAACCATTGGAATGGAGGAAGGTAGGCGGTATGGTGCTGGCGCTGATTGGAGTTGCAATTTTCCAGTGGAAATAGTAGAATATTCTTACCTGAGCATAGAAAGAGGGTATTTACAGTGTCGACAGCTGTAAAGGAGCAAATATGCGGGACAGGAAAAAGAGAATAACAGTAGTCATAATGATTTGCATTCTGCTTGTGGTGGTGTCGGGATGCAGTAAAGAGAAGAATTCAGATACGCTGGAAGAAGTGCAGCAGAGAGAAAAAACCGAGTCTGTAGAAGTGTCAGATGAGACGGAAAACAAGGCAGATGAGACGGAGCAGACGGTAGATACAGAACCTGTGAAGAAAGCAGGGAGCGAAGGTGTGATCTATGTATTTGTATGCGGGCAGGTGGCAAGTCCCGGGGTCTATGAGCTCCCGGAAGGAAGCAGAATCTGTCAGGCAATCGATGCAGCAGGCGGGATGCTTGACACAGCATCAACGGACTGGGTGAATCAGGCTGAGACAGCAGAGGATGGGCAGAAGATTTATGTACCATCGACAGAAGAAGCGGAGACAATGCCAGAAGGTCAGACGCAGGAGACATCATCGGCAGAGGGAACCGATGGAAAAGTGCATCTGAATGCGGCATCCAGGGAAGAACTTATGACTCTGACCGGAATCGGAGAGAAGAAAGCAGACGCCATTATCCGATACCGGGAATCTAATGGCGGTTTCCAATCTGTAGATGAACTGATGCAGGTGGAAGGAATTAAAGAAGGAACTTATAATAAGATCAAAGATAGTATTGTGATATAGAGGGTGAGAGTAACATGATGAATAAAAGAGTGCTGGTTGTAGACGATGAGAAGCTGATCGTAAAGGGAATCCGCTTCAGTCTGGAACAGGATGATATGAAGGTAGATTGTGCGTATGACGGCGAGGAGGCGCTGAAGCTTGCCAGAGAGAATACGTATGATATGATCCTGCTGGATATTATGCTTCCGAAACTTGACGGATTCGAAGTGTGCAGACAGATCCGGGAGTTTTCGGATGTGCCGATTATCATGCTGACAGCAAAAGGGGATGACATGGATAAGATCCTGGGACTGGATTACGGTGCAGATGATTACATTACCAAGCCGTTTAATATTCTGGAAGTGAAAGCAAGGATCAAGGCGATTTTCAGGAGAATCGGACGAAAAGATGCATCAGAAGATGAGAAGCTGCTGGTTCACAGGGATATGAAGATTGATTGTGAGAGCCGGAGAGTGTTTATCGCTGACAGGGAAGTGAATCTGACGGCCAAGGAATTCGATCTTTTGGAGCTTCTGGCAAAGAATCCGAATAAAGTATACAGCAGAGAGAATCTGTTGAATATGGTCTGGGGCTACGAATATCCGGGGGACGCAAGAACAGTGGATGTACATATCCGGAGACTGAGAGAGAAGATTGAGACACATCCAAGCGATCCAAAGTATGTGTATACAAAGTGGGGAGTTGGTTATTATTTCAAGGCTTAAACGTTATATCAGAATCAGAGTATTCAAGAGCCTGCGCCTGTATATTACGATGCTTTTGATGCTTGTCGGCATCATTCCGTGCCTGGTGCTTAAGGGGATGGTTCTTAAAAGCTATGAGACCAGAGCAGTCGAAGTGCGTACTGCCGAAATCCAGAATCAGTGCACGATTCTGTGCAGTCAGCTCAGCAATTCTAATTATCAGGACAATGGCATTTCAGACATTATTCAATCAGAGCTTACACAGCTTGCAAATGTATATCATGGGCGGATTATGGTCATTGACAATGATTTCTGCATCATGAGTGACACGGATGATAAGGACGTGGGACGGAAGATGGTGGCAGAATCTGTAGTGAAATGTTTCCGCGGGGACAAGGCTTTTTGCTATGACAGGGATAACCGTTTTATCGAAGTGACTGCGCCCATCCGAGTGTCAGAAGACAGTGAGATCACAGGAGTGGTGCTTGTCAGTGTATCAACCGATACGATTGCAGCGACCAAAGCACTGCTGGCAAAGAAAGCGAATATTGCAGAGCTTGCGATTATTCTGATCGTAGTGATCGCAGCAATTTTCCTGGGAACGATCATGGTGCGTCCGTTTGCAAGGATTACCAGATCCATTGGAGATCTTCAGGATGGATATGATGCGGATTATCTGCACGTGTATACCTATAAAGAGACTACTCTGATCTCAGATGCATTTAACCAGATGCTTGGAAGATTGAAGAAGCTGGATGATTCCCGTCAGGAATTTGTGTCCAACGTGTCTCATGAGCTGAAGACACCATTGACATCTATGAAGGTGCTGTCAGATTCTCTGTTGTCGCAGGAGGAAGTTCCGGTGGAATTGTACCGCGAATTTATGGGTGATCTGTCAGAAGAGATCGAGCGTGAGAATAAGATTATTAACGATCTGCTGTCACTGGTGAAAATGGATAAGACGGCAGCAACCATGAATATCCGGTCAGAGAATATCAATGAACTGATTGAAAAGATTCTGAAGCGTCTGCAACCGCTCGCATCGGAGGCAAATGTGGAAGTTGTATACGAAAGCTTTCGTCCGGTAACGGCAGAGGTGGATGAAGTAAAGCTGTCGCTTGCAATTTCCAATCTGGTAGAGAATGCGATCAAGTATAACCGGGAGAATGGCTGGGTACATGTCTCTTTAAATGCAGATCATAAGTATGTCTATATAGAAGTGGCAGATTCTGGCATCGGTATTCCGGAGACAGAGACGGAGCATATATTTGAACGATTCTATCGGGTGGATAAGTCGCATTCCAGAGAAATCGGCGGTAGCGGACTTGGACTTTCCATTGCGCGCAATGCAGTAGTTATGCACCGTGGCGCAATCAAGGTGTTCAGCCAGCCGGGGGAAGGTACGACATTTTCCGTAAGAATCCCGATCAATTATGCAGGTTAGGAGGCAGGTATGAAAAAGAGTGGATGGATGATTACATTGCTTATGTTCGGTTGTCTTCTGACAGTGGGATGCCATAAGGAAGAATCTTATGATATGCAAATCTATTATCTCAATTCAGAAGAAACAGCATTGAATACCGAGGGATATAATCTGAACTCTGATAAAGCAGAAGATCAGGTAGAGGAAGTACTGAAGAAGATGCAGAATCCAAAGGATTCGGTAGAATGCGTGCCTGCAATTCCGACAGACTTGATGATCACAGACATTCGTCTGGAAGACGGAAGGCTTGATCTGTATTTCAGCGAGGAGTATGAGATTCTGGATGCAGCATCAGAGGCACTGCTGCAGGCAGCGGTAGTACGGACTGTGACACAGCTTGACGGAGTGGAGCGAGTACAGTTCCATGTAGCCGACGAGGTGCTGAAAGATCATCATGGCAATGAGGTAGGTTATCTGCGCAGTGAGGACTTTGTGCAGAAATAAGAGAACTGATAGAAAAGATTATACGAAAAATCATTAATAAGATAAAAGATAAAATAAATAAAAGAAAACTATTTGCTCTATGTGTGCTGTATCTGGTCATTATGCTGGTTATGGTAAGTCGTGAAATGATGACTGGTGCAGGAATATTTGTTACATTTCCGGTGGATACGGTGGAAAACGGAAGATTGGTGACGGTAACGGGTGAGGTGTTTCGGATAGACGAAACGGAAGAGTATCAGACATTGTATCTGAAAAGGGTTGGAATCAGTGATGGCAGACAGAACATACAGGAGCGATATTTTCTTGCATATGTCAAAGGAAATCATTCCTTTGCACTTGGCAATAAGATAAAGGCGTCCGGATCTCTGGAATTCTTTGAGAATGAAAGAAATCCCGGCGCTTTTTCCAGAAAGAAGTATTATCGAACACAAGGAATCCCTGCCTGTATCTGGGCAGAAGAAGCAGAACTTGTGAATAGGAATACTAATCTGTTCAGGGAAAGGCTGAGGCTCTTAAGAAAGAGATGGTCGGAAGCTGTCCTGCAGATCCTGGGAGCAAAAAAAGGCGGGATATTGAATGCTATGCTTCTGGGAGATAAACAGCAGATGGATGCTGAGATAAAAGAGCAGTATCAGGTAAATGGGATTGCCCATATTCTGGCAATATCCGGACTTCATCTTTCTTTTGTCGGACTTGGCTTTTATCGTTTTGTGCGCAGAACAAGTGGCTCGTATCTGGCGGGAGGCTTGGCAGGGATTACATTTCTGTTAATGTATATCGTGATGATCGGTTGTACGGTATCGGCAGTCCGGGCGGTAATTATGTTCTGTATGCAGGTGGGAGCTGATATGACGGGCAGAGTGAATGACAGACTGACTGCGTATACACTTGCTATGGCAACTGTGATCTGGTGGAGACCGCTGGCATTTTTTGATGCAGGCTTTCAGTTGTCCTTCGGTGCAGTAGGAGCAGTGCTGTTTCTTTATCCGCTGATCACGTCAGGGAAGAATACGTTTGGGAAACTGGCAGAGAGTCTGTTGGTCAGTCTTAGTATTGAACTGATTACAGTTCCGGTGATCCTGTATCATTATTACGAACTGCCGACCTGGTCGGTGTTATTGAATTTGATCGTGATTCCACTTATGAGTCTGGTGCTGTTACTTGGGTTTCTGGGCAGTATGGGACTTATGCTGATATGTCCGGCAGGAATCAGTATGCTGTATGGATGTGGATATATCCTGGATTTTTTTGAGTTATTGTGCAAAGGGACGGAACAGCTTCCCGGAAGAAGACTGACAACCGGAAGACCGGGAGTAGTCGGAATCATTTTGTATTATGTGATATTAGCAATCGTTGTGTTCTGGTATCGCAAGCAGAAAGAAGTGTGTGAAGAAGTGAAGGACGTGCACTTCATGCCGGGGACAGGCTTGCGGCTCATTTTACTGGCAGCAGGCATTTTTGCATTGGTGATGAATTGTCCTGCGTTCCGTCACACGGGGCTGGAAATCACATTTCTGGACGTAGGACAGGGAGACTGTGCTTTTGTGCGGACGGAAGAGGGGAGAACCTGTCTGATCGATGGAGGCAGTAGTGATACCAAGAAGGTGGGGCGATATCAGATTGAGCCATTTCTCAAATGCAGAGGAGTGGGAAGGCTTGACTATGTATTTGTCAGTCACGGAGATATGGATCATATCAATGGTCTGGAAGAGCTGCTTGAGCGGCAGCAGGAAGGTATAGCCATTGGTTGTATGGTACTGCCGGAGCAGAAGTTATGGGATGACAAGCTGAAGCAGCTTTACGAGCTGGCGACATCCAATGGAATCCGTGTTGTAACAATACAGAAAGGTCAGGAGATTTCATGGGAAGATGTGACGCTTACCTGTCTGGAACCGTGTGTAGAGAGGTTTAAAGAAGCAAGTGGTGAGATATCGGGTAATGCAGCTTCTATGGTGCTGGAATTACAGTATGGAGAGTTGAAGGTGCTGTTTACCGGAGATGTAGAAGGTGAGGGAGAGGATATACTGACAGATGATATGAAGGAAGACTGTACGGTATTAAAAGTGGCTCATCATGGATCAAGAAATTCTACTTCAGAAGCATTTCTTAAGAAATCGGAACCGAGGCTTTCCATTATTTCAGCAGGACGGGAGAATCGGTATGGGCATCCACATGTGGAGACGATAGAACGGTTAACGGCGGAAGGATGCAGTATTTTGAATACGGCAGAATGTGGTGCGATTACTCTCAGACAGGCTGGAAAAGAGGTGGCAAATTTGCGGATTATCCAGTATAATAGGTTCTATGAAAAGTTTGAATGAAGATATTAAGCGGGGACAATTTAAGAATATATATCTGCTGTACGGGGAAGAGGATTATCTGAAAAAGCAGTACAGGGATCGTCTGGTAAAAGCGATGCTGCCGGAGGGCGATACTGTGAATTATGCCCATTATGAAGGTAAGGGGCTTCCTGTCGGAGAGATCATTGATCTGGCTGAGACGATGCCGTTTTTTGCAGAACGCAGACTGATCGTGATCGAGGATTCCGGGCTGTTTAAGAGCAGTGCGGCGGAGTTTGCGGATTATATAAAGAATCTGCCGGAGACTACATGTTTTCTGTTTGTGGAGAATGAAATCGACAAGCGGAACAAGTTATACAAAACAGTGAAGGATAAAGGGCGCGTGGTAGAGATGGCGCGTCAGGATGAGAAGACGTTGACAATCTGGCTGATGGGACTGATCCGTAAGGAAGGCAAGCAGATCCGAGAGTCCACGATCCGGCACATCCTGGATCGGACAGGCACGGATATGAAGAATCTTGAGACAGAGATGGAGAAGCTTTTTACCTATACGATCGATCAGGATGAGATTACAGACGAGGATGTGGATGCGGTGTGTACCGCACAGATTGAAGGACATATTTTTGAAATGGTAGATGCAGTAGCGGTTGGGGATAAGAAGAAAGCTCTGGATTATTATTATGATCTGCTGGCACTTAAGGAGCCACCGATGCGTATCTTATACATGCTGACCAAGCAGTTCCGGTCACTTCTGGTGGTACAGTCACTGATGCGGCGGGGCATGGCACAGAAGCAGGTTGCTTCTGAAGCGGGGCTTCATCCATTTGTAGCAGGCAAATGCATGCGACAATGCCGAAGCTTCAGCCAGGATCAGCTAAGGGATATTCTGGAACTTGGAGTAGAATTGGAAACAGACGTTAAGACAGGGCGTATGAAGGATACGACCTGTGTGGAATTATTTATACTGTCTCCGCAGATCGGTGGACAGCAGAGAGCTTAGAACAGTCTGGCGAAGATAGAGCAGAAGAATTTAGAAGAAGATGGAAGGAAGATAAGAAAAACATGGCAGGAACAGACCAGAGTAAAATTCGTAACTTTTGTATTATAGCGCATATTGACCACGGGAAATCTACCTTGGCAGACCGTATTATTGAGATGACAGGACTTCTGACCAGCCGGGAGATGCAGGCGCAGGTACTGGATAATATGGATCTTGAGCGAGAACGTGGTATCACAATCAAGTCTCAGGCAGTGCGTACAGTGTATAAGGCGAAAGATGGAGAAGAGTATATCTTTAACCTGATCGACACTCCGGGACATGTAGACTTTAATTACGAGGTATCCAGAAGTCTGGCAGCCTGTGATGGCGCAATCCTCGTCGTAGATGCAGCGCAGGGTGTGGAAGCACAGACCCTCGCTAATGTATATCTGGCACTGGATCACGATCTGGATGTGATGCCGGTGATCAACAAGATTGATCTTCCGAGTGCAGAGCCGGAGCGTGTCATTGAGGAGATTGAAGATGTGATCGGTATTGAAGCAGAGGATGCACCACGTATTTCTGCCAAGACCGGACTGAATGTAGAGGAAGTACTGGAGCAGATTGTAGAGAAGATTCCGGCTCCGGGCGGAGATCCAAAGGCACCGCTGCAGGCACTGATCTTTGACTCTTTATATGATGCATATAAGGGAGTTATCGTATTTTGCCGTTTGATGGAAGGTACGATAAAGAAGGGTACGCCGATCCGCATGATGGCGACCGGAGCAGAGGCAGAGGTTGTTGAAGTGGGATATTTCGGAGCAGGACAATTTATTCCATGTGACGAACTGAGTGCAGGTATGGTAGGCTATGTGACCGCCAGTCTGAAGAATGTAAAGGACACTCGTGTGGGTGATACGATCACGAATGCGCAGGATCCTTGCGCAGAGCCATTGCCGGGATATAAGAAGGTGAATCCGATGGTATACTGCGGACTCTATCCGGCGGACGGAGCCAAGTATCCGGATCTTCGTGACGCACTGGAAAAGTTACAGTTAAATGATGCATCACTGCAGTTTGAGCCGGAGACATCGATTGCATTGGGATTTGGATTCCGCTGCGGCTTCCTGGGACTTCTGCATCTGGAGATCATTCAGGAGCGTTTGGAGAGAGAATATAATCTGGATCTGGTAACAACAGCACCGGGCGTTATTTACAAGGTGCATAAGACCAATGGAGAGGTCATGGATCTGACCAATCCGTCGAATCTGCCGGATCCGTCTGAAATTGAATATATGGAAGAGCCAATGGTAAAAGCAGAGATCATGGTGACTTCAGAATATATCGGAACGATCATGGATCTGTGTCAGGAGCGCAGAGGTATCTATCAGGGCATGGAATATATCGAAGAGACCAGAGCAGTATTGCATTATCATCTGCCGCTGAATGAGATCATTTACGATTTCTTTGATGCGCTGAAATCCCGTTCCAGAGGTTATGCATCGTTCGATTATGAGATGCTTGGCTATCAGCAGTCGAACCTTGTGAAACTGGATATTCTGATTAATAAAGAAACAGTGGATGCATTATCATTTATTGTATTCGAAGGCAGTGCCTATGAGCGCGGAAGAAAGATGTGTGAGAAGCTGAAAGAAGAGATTCCGAGACATCTCTTTGAGATTCCGATCCAGGCAGCAGTGGGAAGCAAGATCATTGCCAGAGAGACGGTAAAAGCGATGCGTAAGGACGTACTTGCCAAGTGCTATGGCGGTGATATTTCGCGTAAGCGTAAGCTGCTGGAGAAACAGAAGGAAGGTAAGAAGCGTATGCGTCAGGTGGGCAATGTAGAGATCCCGCAGGAAGCATTTATGAGTGTATTGAAGCTGGATGAGAATTAATGAAAAAAGAATTAGAATTATATCTGCATATTCCCTTTTGTGTAAGCAAATGTAAGTACTGTGACTTTCTGTCGGCACCATCTGGTGAAGAGCAACGGCAGATCTATGTCGAACGGTTATGCCGCAGGATCCGTTACTGGTCGGATGTGATACACAATTATGGATATGAGATCGTCAGTATATTTGTGGGCGGGGGAACTCCGTCCATTCTGACAGAAGCGCAGATCACGCAAGTTTTTGAAGCAGTTCATGAGAGCTTCCCAATCAGGGAAGACGCAGAGATCACGCTGGAAATGAATCCGGGAACCGATGTGAAAGATAAGCTCCCGGTGTATCGTGAGCTTGGAATCAATCGGCTGAGCATGGGGCTTCAGTCAGCAGATAATGAAGAATTGAAGTGTCTGGGACGAATCCACACCTACGAGGATTTCAGGCAGGTATATCAGTGGGCGAGAGAGGCTGGATTTACCAATATCAATGTGGATCTCATGTCGGCAATTCCGGGACAGACGCTGGAGAGTTATGAAGATACACTTCGAAAGGTAGCAGATCTCGAACCAGAACACATTTCTGCATACAGTCTGATCATTGAGGAAGGTACGCCGTTTTATGAGCGGTATAGGGAAGGCAGACACGCAGAAGAACTGCCGAATGAGGATATAGAACGGCAGATGTATGTGCGCACTGGAGAGATTCTGGAAGACTATGGTTATCATCGCTATGAGATCTCTAATTATGCGAAAGATGGTTATGAATGCAGGCACAATCTGGGTTATTGGGACAGGAAAGAATATCTGGGGCTTGGAGCAGGAGCTTCGTCACTGATGGATCATATCCGATGGAAGGAACCGGATCATATCGGACCGAGTACGGGACTGGTGTTGGAAGAGCGGGAAGACTTTACCAGACTCAGAAGGAAGGATGAGATGGAAGAATTCATGTTTCTGGGACTGCGTAAGATCAATGGAGTGTCGGAATATGATTTTTATAAGTCATTCAGAGTGTCGATGGACGAGATTTATAAAGAAAGTATAGAAAATTTGATAAAAGAGGGACTGCTAGTAAGAGAAGAGGATCGGATCCGACTGACAGACCGGGGAATTGATCTCAGTAATTATGCACTGAGTCAGTTCCTGTTAGGGGAATAAAAAACACAGCCACTGGAACTTCCATGGCTGTGTTTTTTACTTTACAGGAAATTGCTTTCCTGTAAAGTAAAAACCGCTCCGCGAGGATGCGCACTGCGGCGGATAAGGTAGATGTCGCAAGCGACCGCCGCAGGCGCGAGAATGTGCCAAGGCACATTCTTTGTTCTTGTATATTATCGTTCGTCTTTGTGAGCCAGAGCTGCCTCTACGAATCCGCGGAATAACGGATGCGGGCGGTTTGGTCTGGACTTCAGTTCCGGATGTGCCTGAGTGGCGATAAACCACGGATGTTCCGGAATCTCTACCATCTCTACGATACGTCCGTCCGGTGACAGCCCGGAGAGCATCATGCCTGCTTTTTCCAGCTGGTCACGGTAGTCATTATTAACTTCGTAACGATGACGATGACGTTCCTCGATATTTTCTGAACCATAGAGCTGATATGCCTTTGACTCTTTGTTCAGTACACATGGATAAGAACCAAGTCTCAATGTACCACCGATGTCTTCGATGCCGATCTGATCCGGCATGATGTGAATGACAGGGTTCGTTGTCTGAGGATCAAGTTCTACGCTGTGTGCGTCTTTCAGTCCGACTACATCTCTTGCAAATTCTACGATGGAAAGCTGCATACCAAGACACAGTCCCAGGAATGGGAGACCGTGGGTTCTTGCATAGCGGATTGCTTCGATCTTACCGTCGATACCGCGGTCGCCGAAGCCTCCCGGTACTAGAATACCATCTACATCACTGAACAGCTCGTCCGCATTCTCAGGAGTCACTGTTTCAGAGTCAATCCATTTGATGTGTACCGTAGCACGGCTAAAGATACCGCCGTGTTTCAATGCCTCTACAACACTGATATAAGCATCGTGAAGCTGGATATATTTGCCGACCAGGGCAACAGTTACATCAGTATTCGGATGCTTCAGGTAGTCCACCATCTCTGTCCAGTCTTTCAGATCCGGTTCCGGGCATTCCAGGTGCAGACATTCGCAGACAGCACCGGCCAGATTCTCCTTTTCCATGGCGAGTGGTGCTTCATACAGATATTCTACGTCCAGATTCTGTAGTACGTGATTAGACGGTACATTACAGAACAGTGCGATTTTATCCTTGATGCCGTCAGTCAGCGGGTGTTCAGAACGGCAGACAAGGATGTCTGGCTGGATACCCATTCCCTGGAGATCTTTTACGCTGGCCTGGGTAGGCTTGGTTTTCATTTCCTGAGATGCACGCAGATAAGGAATCAATGTAACATGGATCAGGATGACATTCTCATGTCCTTTATCGTGTTGGAACTGACGGATTGCCTCCAGGAAAGGCTGGCTTTCGATATCGCCTACCGTGCCGCCGACTTCGATGATGGCAATCTCTGTATCCTTAGCAGCAGGATTCCGATGGAATCTGCTCTTGATTTCATTTGTAATATGAGGAATTACCTGTACGGTACCTCCGCCGTAATCACCGCGGCGTTCTTTGTGAAGTACAGACCAGTAGATCTTTCCAGTGGTAACATTGGAATTCTTGGTCAGGCTTTCATCGATAAAACGTTCATAATGTCCCAGGTCCAGGTCAGTCTCAGCTCCGTCATCGGTAACAAATACCTCGCCGTGCTGTACCGGGTTCATTGTGCCTGGGTCAATGTTAATATAAGGATCGAATTTCTGCATGGTTACTTTGTAACCGCGTGCTTTTAAAAGACGTCCCAGAGAAGCAGCTGTGATTCCTTTACCGAGTCCGGATACCACTCCGCCTGTAACAAATACGTATTTTACTGCCATGTGTTCCTCCTTCATATATATGCAGGGGATACCTGCATGTTATCTGATACTATAATACACCGGATTATTTGGCAAATACAGGATTTTTTTCAAATTTGGCTTCATAAGTTGCCTGGATAGACAACTTTTTAAACATTCTGCTGTCTACGTTGCTGACCATGACAGAAGTGTGCGCCTGACATCCTTTCAGCTTCGGAAGCTGTTTCAGAACTTCCTGGGCAGTAGGGTCTGTGGCAGCACTTACGGACAGTGCGATCAATATTTCGTCGGTGTGAAGCCTTGGATTCTTGCTTCCAAGATAATTAACTTTTAATCTCTGGATAGGCTCAATCGCCTCCGGTGAAATAACTTTCCTCTCGTGATCAATACCGGCAAGTTCTTTTAATGCATTCAGAAGAAGTGCAGCTGATGCTCCCAGCAGATCGGATGTCTTACCTGTGACGATACGTCCGTCTGGCAGTTCCAGTGCTGAGGCTGGTGCGCCGGTCTCTTCTGCGCGTTTCAATGCGGCATCCACAACATGGCGGTCGTGAACGGTGATTCCGGTCTGATTCATCAGCATCTCGATCTTGTATACTTCATTCTCCGTACATGCGCCTAACAGAAATCTGCGGCGGGAATCGTAGTAGCGGCGGATGATCTCCTGACGGGATGCTTCTCTGCAGGCTTCGTCATCACTGATGCAGAAACCTGCCATATTAACGCCCATGTCAGTCGGTGACTTGTATGGGCTTTCACCATAAATGCGTTCAAATGTGGCACACAGTACCGGGAAGATCTCTACGTCACGATTGTAGTTAACGGTAGTCTCTCCATAAGCTTCCAGATGGAACGGATCGATCATGTTGATGTCGTTCAGGTCTGCGGTAGCTGCTTCATATGCCAGGTTGACCGGATGATTCAATGGGATATTCCAGATCGGGAATGTCTCGAATTTGGCGTAGCCGGCTCTTACCCCACGTTTGTGTTCATGATAGAGCTGTGAAAGGCAGGTCGCCATCTTTCCGCTTCCAGGTCCCGGTGCTGTGACAATGACTAAAGGATGCGTGGTCTCGATGTAATCATTCTTACCATATCCCTCGTCGCTGACGATCAGTGGGACATTAGCCGGATATCCCGGTATTAAATAATGAATATACACTTTGATGCCAAGACGCTCCAGACGCTGCTTGAAGAGATCAGCGGCAGTCTGTCCGGCATATTGGGTAATGACAACACTTCCCACATAAAGACCTGAATTCATATAAGCTTCACGAAGGCGGATTACATCGGTATCGTAGGTTATCCCCAGATCTCCACGTACCTTATTCTTTTCAATGTCTCCGGCACTGATGACGATGACGATCTCAGCCTGGTCGGCCAGTTCTTTTAACATGCGCAGTTTGCTGTCCGGCTGAAAGCCTGGCAGTACTCTGGATGCATGGTAGTCATCAAAAAGCTTGCCTCCGAATTCCAGATACAGTTTGTTGTCAAAGTGGCTGATACGCTCACGGATGTGAGCAGACTGCATTTCCAGATACTTGTCGTTGTCAAATCCTAATTTCATTTGTATATTCCTCTTCCCCAATGTTATTGCTTTATCCTGCTGATAAAAACTCCAAATCCAAGTATACTACAAATTATATCCTGTTTACAATATTTTCATAAATTATTTGTTGATTTTAAATGGGTCGATATTTATAATTAGAACTGATAAACACAGGAGGACCACTATACTATGGATAATCAGAATAACAGAAATAGTAATAGAAATAATCAGAATGATAATAAGAATAACAAACCGGACAGACAGGGTGTCTCCTTTGTCCTGCTGATCGCGTTGATTACTACATTTCTGGTGCTGTCACTCTATCAGTTCCAGAAGACATCATCTGCAGAAGAGATTACGTATGACAAGTTTCTGAACATGATCAAGCATCACAAGGTGCAGGAAGTTACGATTTCCAGTGACAAGATCATGATCAAGGCCAAGAAGGAAAAAGGCGAGACTACAGCGAAGGAATATTATACCGGAGTTGTGGATGATAATACCCTTTCCGAACGACTGTATGAGGCAGGTATTAAATATGAACAGGAGATACCGGATACGACTTCGATGATGGTATTGAATGTGATTGCGACCTTCCTGCCGGTCGTACTGATCGTGGCGATGTTCTACTGGAGCTTCAAGCGGATGTCTAAGGGTGGAGGCATGATGGGTATTGGCAAGAGCAATGCTAAGATGTATGTAGAAAAAGAGACCGGCGTTACATTTAAGGATGTAGCGGGACAAGACGAAGCGAAGGAATCTTTGCAGGAAGTCGTAGATTTCCTGCATAACCCTGGCAAATACACCGGTGTGGGAGCGAAGCTTCCGAAGGGAGCCCTGTTAGTAGGACCTCCGGGAACCGGTAAGACACTGCTTGCGAAGGCAGTAGCGGGAGAGGCGAAGGTGCCGTTTTTCTCGCTGTCAGGATCAGCATTTGTGGAAATGTACGTAGGTGTAGGTGCATCCAGAGTGCGCGACCTGTTTAAGCAGGCACAGCAGATGGCACCATGTATTATTTTTATCGACGAGATCGATGCTATCGGTAAGAGCCGTGATAATCAGTTGGGTGGCAATGATGAACGCGAGCAGACCCTGAACCAGTTACTGGCTGAGATGGACGGATTTGATACGAACAAGGGACTGTTGCTTCTGGCAGCAACGAACCGTCCGGAGATTCTGGATCCGGCTCTTCTGAGACCGGGACGTTTCGACCGTCGTATCATCGTAGAACGTCCGGATCTGAAGGGACGTGTAGAGGTGCTGAAAGTACATGCCAAGGATGTGCGTATGGATGAGACAGTGGATCTGGAAGAGATCGCACTGGCAACTTCCGGAGCAGTTGGTTCAGACCTTGCCAATATGATCAACGAGGCTGCGATCAATGCAGTTAAACATGGAAGGAATGCAGTATCGCAGAAAGACCTCTTTGAGGCTGTCGAAGTGGTACTGGTTGGTAAAGAAAAGAAAGACCGCATTATGAGTCAGGAAGAGCGACGTATCGTATCTTACCACGAGGTAGGACATGCACTGGTAAGTGCTCTCCAGAAGGATTCAGAGCCTGTACAAAAGATTACTATCGTACCGAGAACCATGGGTGCTCTCGGATATGTAATGCAGACACCGGAGGAAGAGAAGTTCCTGAATACCAAGAAAGAGCTGGAAGCAATGCTTGTCGGAATGCTTGGTGGACGTGCTGCGGAAGAGATTGTGTTTGATACGGTTACTACAGGTGCTTCGAATGATATTGAGAAGGCAACCAAGATTGCACGTTCCATGATCACACAGTATGGTATGAGCGAAAAGTTCGGACTGATTGGACTGGAATCTATTCAGAACCGTTATCTGGACGGAAGAGCCGTTATGAACTGTGGAGAGGCTACAGCAGCTGAGATCGATCAGGAAGTAATGGAGATGCTGAAGAAAGCATACGATGAAGCGAAACGTCTTCTTACAGAGCATAGAGAGGCTCTGGATAAGATCGCAGCATTCTTGATTGAGAAAGAGACTATTACCGGTAAGGAATTCATGAAGATTTTCCATGAAGTGGAAGGCATTGATCCGGATGCGCCGAAGAAGACCGAAGAGCGTATTGGTATGAAAACAGTACCGGGACGTGAGAAAGCAGTTGAAGCAGATCTGGCAGCAGAGAAGACAGTGGCAGAAGATACACCGGAAGAAAAGACGGTGCCTGAGACGTCGTCATCAGCCGATGTAGAATAAGATAAAAGGTATATGGGGAGAAAGCATTTGCTTTCTCCCTTTTCAGTATATGGGAAGATGATGTAGAATAGAGAATATGGAGAGGGGAAAGAGAGGCAGACAGATGTTTGATATACAGGAAGAATTGAAAAAGCTTCCGGGAAAACCGGGCGTATATCTGATGCATGGCGAGAAAGACGAGATTATCTATGTGGGTAAAGCAATCAGTCTGAAGAACCGGGTGCGGCAGTATTTTCAATCCAGCAGGAATAAAGGGCCGAAGATTGAACAGATGGTAACGCATATTACCAGATTTGAATATATCATCACAGATTCGGAGCTGGAAGCTCTGGTGCTGGAGTGTAATCTGATCAAGGAGCACAGACCGAAATATAATACTATGCTGATGGATGACAAGAGTTATCCATTTATTAAAGTGACGGTGCAGGAGCCATTTCCGAGGATCATGATGGCAAGACAGATGAAGAAGGATAAGGCGAAGTACTTTGGACCGTATACCAGTGTAGGAGCGGTGAGAGATACGATTGAGCTGATCCGGAAACTGTATAAGATCCGTAGCTGCAATCGGAGACTTCCGCGTGATATCGGGCTGGAGAGACCATGCCTGAATTATCATATCCATCAGTGTGGTGCACCTTGTCAGGGGTATGTGGATCAGCAGGAATACCGGGAATCCATCGATCAGGTACTGCAGTTTCTGAACGGCAATTATGATCTGATCCTGGGAGACCTGCAGCGTAAGATGGAAGAGGCGTCGGAGGCAATGGAATATGAACGGGCGATTGAATACCGGGATCTCCTGCAGAGTGTACAGAAAATCGCGCAGAAGCAGAAGATTACGGATACGGCCGGGGATGACAGAGATATTGTGGCAATGGCGAAGGATCTGGAGGATGCAGTCGTGCAGGTATTCTTTGTGCGTAATGGCAGACTGATCGGCAGAGATCACTTCTTCCTGCGACTGACAGGAGAGGAGACCAAGAGCGAGATCCTGTCCAGCTTTATCAAACAGTTCTATGCAGGTACACCGTATCTGCCGGCGGAACTGATGATGCAGGAAGAGCCGGGAGATATGGAGTTGCTGGAAGAATGGCTGACAGAAAAACGGGGGCATAAGGTACACATCCGGGTGCCGAAGAAAGGATCCAAGGAAAAGCTGGTTGAATTGGCACAGAGGAATGCGGCGTTGATCCTGACGAAGGATAAGGAACGCTTGAAGCGGGAAGAGGGTCGAACAATCGGTGCGGTTAAGGAGATTGAAAATCTGCTTGGAATGAAAGGGATTGTGCGTATGGAAGCCTATGACATTTCCAATATCAGCGGCTATGCATCGGTAGGATCCATGGTTGTGTATGAGAAAGGACGGCCGAAGCGCAGTGACTATCGTAAGTTCCGGATTAAGAGCGTGCAGGGACCGGATGATTATGCCAGCATGGAAGAGGTGCTGACACGCCGGTTTGAACATGGCAGAAGGGAACGTGAAGAAGGAAGCATGGAGAACAGCTTTACTGCATTTCCAGATCTGATCCTGATGGACGGCGGACGCGGTCAGGTAAATATTGCATTGGAAGTATTAGATAAATTACGGATCCATATTCCGGTATGCGGTATGGTAAAGGACGATAATCACAGAACGAGAGGGCTGTATTATAATAATGTGGAGATTCCGATCGACCGTAATTCGGAAGGATTTAAGCTGATCACGAGGATTCAGGATGAAGCACATCGCTTTGCAATTGAGTATCACAGGAAGCTTAGAGGACAGGGACAGGTGCATTCCGTACTGGATGATATACCAGGTATCGGACCTGCCAGAAGAAAGGATCTGATGAGGAGATTTCCGGGACTGGAAGCCATCCGTAATGTGGACGTGGAGACGCTGAAAGAACTGCCGTCTATGAACGAAGCAGCGGCCGAATCTGTCTACAATTTTTTCCATCCCAAGGTGTAAGACGGAGGGAAGTATGATATAATAAACGTTAACGAGCGCAAATCTTTTTGTGCCATTCTATTATGGAACGAACATCAAAAGATACAGGAGGAAATAATTATGCCCAGAATAGAAATGTCTAAGCTTGTGGAGAAGATGGATCTTAAGAATCTGACACCGGATGTGGATCTGTCAGGTATTTATCTGGAAGAACCAGAAGTGAACCGTCCGGCATTACAGCTGACCGGCTATTTTGATCATTTTGACAATCAGCGTATCCAGATCATCGGATATGTAGAGTATACATTTCTGGAACGGATGGACCCGGAAGAAAAGGAGCGGATCTATGATCAGCTTCTTGCATGCCGTATTCCGTGTCTGATCTTCTGCAGAAATATGAGGCCGGATAAGATACTGGTGGAGAAAGCAGAAAAAGCTGATATTCCGGTATTTATTACAGAAAAGGTAACTTCCGCATTCATGGCAGAAGTAATACGCTGGCTGAATGTACAGCTTGCACCGTGTATTTCCATTCATGGTGTGTTGGTGGATGTATATGGTGTCGGTGTGCTGATTACAGGAGAAAGTGGTATTGGTAAAAGTGAGGCAGCTCTGGAGCTGATCAAGCGAGGTCATCGTCTGGTCAGTGATGATGTGGTAGAAATCCGCAGAGTCAGCGATGATACTCTGGTGGGTACAGCACCGGATATCACAAGGCATTTCATCGAGCTGCGGGGTATCGGTATTGTAGATGTTAAGACATTGTTTGGTGTCTTAAGTGTACGCGAGACACAGAATATTGATCTTGTAATCCGTCTGGAAGACTGGAACCGTGAAAAAGCATACGAACGCCTGGGACTGGAAGAGGAGTACACAGAGTTCCTTGGCAATAAAGTCGTATGTCATCAGCTTCCGATCCGTCCGGGACGTAATCTGGCGATTATCGTAGAGACCGCTGCAATTAACCACAGACAGAAGCAGATGGGATACAACGCTGCACAGGAATTGTACAAACGTGTGCAGGAGAATCTGGCAAAGAGAAGAAAATAAAACAAAAGAGAAACAGAGGATGTGGTACAAATGTTACAGAGTACCGCATTCTCATGTGAAATATAAAAAGAAACGGAGATAGATTTATGAAATATTGTTTTGGTGTTGATATCGGGGGAACAACGGTTAAACTTGGTCTGTTCAGTGAGGCAGGTGCTATTGTAGAGAAATGGGAGATCGTGACAAGAACTGAGAATGAAGGTGCGGCGATTCTTCCGGATGTTGCAGAAGCAATCAATGGTAAGTTAGAGCAGCACGGCATTGAGAAAGAACAGGTTCTTGGAATCGGTGTCGGTGTGCCGGCTCCTGTTACTGTAGATGGAATTGTCAACGGTTCTGCGAATCTTGGCTGGAAATATAAGAATGCAAAGAAAGAGCTGGAAGAACTGACAGGATTGACAGCAGAGTTTGGAAATGATGCGAATGTCGCAGCACTTGGCGAGATGTGGAAAGGCGGCGGTGTTGGTTACCGCAATATGATCATGGTCACACTTGGAACAGGTGTTGGAGGTGGCATTATCATCAATGGAAAGATCCTGACGGGAGAGAACGGAGCAGGTGGAGAGATTGGTCATATGTGTGTGAATCTGGAAGAGACAGATACTTGCGGATGTGGCGGACACGGATGTCTGGAGCAGTATGCATCAGCAACAGGTATCTCTCGTCTTGCAAGAAAGAAGATGGAGCATGAGACACGTGCAACAATCCTGACAAAAGAAGATCTTTCAGCAAAAGCTGTTTTTGATGCAGTCAAAGAAGGAGACGAAGTTGCGATTGAAGTTGCGACAGAGATGGGAAATTACTTAGGACATGCAATGGCAGATATGGCAGCAGTACTGGATCCGGCTGTATTTGTAATTGGCGGTGGAGTGTCCAAAGCAGGAGAAGTTCTGCTTTCATTTATCGAAAAACCATTTATGGAAAAAGCGTTCTTTGCAAATAAGAATGTGAAATTTAAGCTTGCTACTCTTGGAAATGATGCAGGAATCTGCGGAGCAGCTAAGCTGGTACTTGAGGATTGATAAAAGTATAACAAGTGCAGAATAAATAGTAGAAAGAAAAAAGAGGAGATTTTTACAGATGTTGGATATCTGTGAAAACCCCTCTTTTTTTGGAAAATCTATTATGCAAGCACTTTTTTGAAACTAACTTTAAAGTATATGGTTTCTGCAATCGCTGTGAGTCCCCAGGAGAAGATGTACAGCAGATACAGAGATGGAATTGTATGGAAGTAAGCAAATACCGTATAGATCCATATAATACGAAATACACAGGATCCCATGATTACAATAAATGTAGGAGCAATGCTCTTGCCGATTCCTCTGGAAGATGCAATCGCACAGTCCATAAAGGCGCTGAATGCATAGGAGAATCCCATAATCCTAATTCTATGCATACCAGCTGCGATAACGGCTGGTTCTGTGGCAAACAGAGACAAGAATGGGCGCCCAAAGAAGAAGAGTGCTCCTCCGAGAAGCAGGCCTGCACTGAAAGAATAAGTAAGTGTTACGAGATAGCATTTTTTCATTCTTTCTTTATTCCCGGCTCCCCAGTTCTGGCTCATGAAACTGGAACAGGCCACATAGAAGGCAAACATAACATTGTAAATCAGATTGTCTGCATTCGCAGCTGCAGCATTTCCGGAAACCATGATCGCATCAAAGGAGTTGACTCCGGATTGAACAAAAAGGTTTGCAATCGCGAAAATCGCATTCTGAAGACCGGATGGAACACCGAGATAAAGAACTCCTTTTCCATAAATGTTATGATAACGCAGATTGCGCAGACGAACTTTACATTCATCATCGCGTCGCATCAGATGGATCAGGATCAATCCTCCTGAAACGTACTGTGCGATTGCACTGGCAGTAGCAACTCCGACAGCAGCCATATGGAATACGATAACAAAGATCAGATTCAATAGGACATTAAGTATTCCGGCAAATGCAAGGTAATACATCGGACGCTTTGTATCCCCACGGGCGCTTAAGACACCGTTGCCGAAATTATAAACTGCCGTGGCAGGCATGCCAAGTGCAAAAACTTTTATGTAGAGAACAGCCTGATCGAGCAGTTCGGGCTTTGTATTCATCATGGAAAGCATTGGTCCTGCAAAAAGCAGACAGATCAGACAGACAAAAATACCTGCCGCTGCACAGATAATGAGTGCAGAGTGAATGGTTTCTTTTGTAGCTTTCTTATCACCGGCACCGAGTTTATTGGCAACCTGGACGTTGACACCACTTCCGAGCCCGATCAGAAGTCCCGTGAACAGTGTGACAAGTGTAGTTGTCGAGCCGACAGAACCAAGTGCTTTGTAATCTGCAAAATGTCCGACAACAGCGACATCACTTAAGTTGAACATCACTTCCAAAATCTGGGAAAATATAAGAGGAACACTGAAGAAAAACATGTTTTTCCAAAGAGATCCCTGAGTCATTTCAATTGTTCGCTTTCGTCTTTTCGTTATTTCATTATTCATTCCCAAATACCCCTTTACCAGATAAAATAATGAAAGAAAACAGATAAAATTACAAAAAAAACATCACTTCCAAAAGAAAGCAATGAAAAATAACGTATTGTATTGTGCATTAATAAACCTTTTGGATGCCCCAAACACCCGTAGCTGTTGTTACTGTTCACACGGGAGTGAACAGTAACTATCTGTTTTCTGGTTAAAATCCGATGATTCTTATATACAGTGTAGCATGAAAAGTGCGGGGAAACAACAGGAAAAACAATAATTTTTTTTCAATGATTCTTTTATTTTTTCAGATGAATTTAAGCCTTGAAAATAAATTTTTACGACAAAAAGATTAAAATAAATCAAGAAAAAGATTAAAATAGACTCTTGATTTCTGATTTCAGAGGACTATAATGTCAGAGTAAACAAAATACAGTTCACCAAAATTCGTTGATGAGAACAAAACCGTATCCGTCATTATTTTCAGAGAGTCTGTGGCTGGTGTGAACAGACAATAACCGGGTAAGGATATCCTCTCTAAGAAGCGGGCTGAAAGCAGATGAACATGTTGCAAGTAAACCTCGCCGGGATCCACCGTTATATGGATAGCATATGT
>OLQG01000656.1_pt1 | contig 26598 bp, 19 predicted proteins | sample 1672221 | NCBI WGS metagenome assembly OLQG01 (sample SAMEA3136660, study PRJEB25190) | human gut metagenome | biome: human gut; feature: human-associated habitat; material: faeces | place: Austria | collected 2013
TACTATATGTAGTAGGAGGAAGATTACAATGGAAAATCAAACAGAAAACACAAATGTAACAACTGAAAACAAACCACAGTCCGAGCCGTTGCATAAATCATTTTGCCGAGAGTGCGGCACGATGATTAGTGAAAAGGCTGATATATGCCCAAACTGCGGTGCAACACAACACAGAGCCAAAGTAATAGACGATACACCGTCAGCAGGATTGAAAGTATTGTCGTTCTTTATCCCTCTTGTCGGATTGATTTTATTTGTTGTTCAAAGCAAAGACACTCCTATATCAGCTAAAGAATACGGCAAATGGGCTTTGATTGGTTTCTGTACGGGTATAGCTTTGAGTATCGTGTGGTACTTTGTAGTGCTGGCGTCTGTTTCAAGTATGTTCAAAGCATTTAGTTTTTAATCAAAAAGGAGTGTTTATATTATGAAAAAAATATTAGTAGTAGCATTATCGGTAGCTTTATTGTTATCAACAACTGCGTGCGGAACAAATTCCGAACTTGAGGCAATAAAGCAGAAAAACGAACAATTAAAACAAACAATCGATGAATTACAAAAAGATTTAGCACAGCAAACATCTTCACCTCAAAGCACTGATGCACCTAAGCAAAGCGATTATTTGGCATCGGACGGAAATATTGCAGTTACAAAGCAAGAAACTTACGGTGAGAATTACGAATATATAGAAACTCAATTTACAATAAAAAATTTAACAGATAAAAACATAAATACATTTACATTACATATCGGCGAATACGACAAAGATAAAAACTTAATATCCGGAACTTATCCCCAAATACCTGAAAACATCGCTCCCGGAGAAACAGCAGTCATTTCAGCTACTCATAGCATGGATTTTGAGCTAATTCAAAATGTCAGAGTTACCGGTTATAATTACTATGATGAGTCTGGAAACTACACCAACATCAACATTAACAATGCACCATTTATGAACATATACGAAAACTGGACAAAGAATAAGCAGCTTGGAATAAACTAAAAAAATAGGATACATATATTATTACTACTTGATTGTAGCAAAATATGTGTGTATCCTATTTTTTTATTTACATATTATTCCAAAATATACACTACACAACTTCTTCTGCCGAAGTCGTTAGCATTTGAGCCGTAGCATAAATCAATCTTGTTACCCTTAATTGCACCGCCTGTATCTTCGGCACTTGCAACGCCGTATGACCATGAGCCGTCGGCTGATGTTACATACACTTTTGAACCCAACGGAACAACGCTCGGGTCAACTGCAACTATACCATATCCAAGCGGATTACCCATTGCAGAAACCGTATAACCGCCGTTTTCTGACGGTGAAGTCGAATAAGCTGTAGCAGTCATTGTGATTTTCTTCTTATATTTATATCCGTTTACAGTACCGCCGTCATCGCTTACTGTTGACTTTGTCGCAAAAGTATCTTTAACAGTTGTGTTTTTAGGTGCGGGAGTCGGCTCCATTGTACCGTTTGCAATAACCTTGTTACGCATTTCAGTTGTAACTTGTTCATCTATCACCTCTCTTGTCGCCTCTTGACCATCTTGGTATGTAACCTTGTAAGTGATTGTTTTCACACCGTCTTGTCCTTCGTCAACGACTTTTTCCTGTCCCTTGATCAAAGTCGCGTCATCAACATATTCAACACCTTTAGGAATTACTTCCGTTTCTGTTTCGTCTGTATGGCTTACCGATACAAGCTCGATTGTATCACTGCTCGCAACATTATCGCCGTTAGAAGAAATTTGGTCATATTCACCCGGAATATATCCTGCCTCAACAAGTGCGTCCTTAACGTCCGCCTTTGTCACTGTTACAACTTCTTCCGATTCACCGACTTTAATTGTAACACGCTTACCACGCTTGATAACAATATTTTCATTATCCTCAACAGGCTTTTCTGTTGAAACATTAATCTTATCGGTATCCGAAACATTCACGCCATGTTCTTCAAGAGCACCCTCAACGCTTTCACTTCTTGTCTTTACAGTTTTTGTTTCATTTGTTCCCGCAAATTCGTTTATTTCCGTAATTGTGATTTCCTTCGCCGATGCGCTGTATACAGTACCGAATATTACCGTCATCATTGCCACAAGCGTAATAATTGCAATCGTACATCTTCTGTGCTTTGCTTTCAATTTTGCTTTTTTCTTTTCTTCACGTTTTTCACGCAAATTCATTATCATTTCTTGTTTTGTCATCTCTTGTGTAGTCATAAAAGTTAAACCCCTTTCATTACTTGTTCCATAGTATACTACAAAATTGTTACATTGTCAAGCTTTTTATTACATTTTTATTACAAAATAATTTCAAATATTGCAATATGAATAAATATATTACTCGACTTTTCCCATATATTACTATTTATATGCACGATATTTACATATTATTACATTTATTTTTGATTAATGTTACAAAAATAAAGCAGGTATATACTTTTTCATAGTCGGAAATAATGGAAATAAAACAAATTGAAATGATTGGAGATTAGTAATGAAAGAATTGACAAAGAAAGTAGTTATTTTAAATAATTTTTCATCACCGTATGTGAGCCAAGCAATAATAATTCTCAAAGACTATAATCCAAAACTTGAAAGCAGAGCAATAGCGGACGCGGAAACAATAGTCAGTCGCTACATCGAACGAATACAAAAAAACGGACAACCAACAAAGGCTGTCCGCTCGAAATCTAAAATATTAAAAATATTGATTTGCTTAATTTTGATTGCGTCAATATGTTTTGCAATCAAATATCTTTCTTAAATTATTTGAAATTGCTGTCCATATAGTCAATATATTCAGTATATTTTTGAGCTGTTGATGTCATTGAAGAATATGAGAAATCATAATATACCGCAATTCCGTTTTTCAATACGCATTTTCTGTGGTAAACAGTATCATCTGTTGTCACAGTGACTGCATACCAATCGTCACCGGCACGAGAATATGAAACTTCGCCACCCGTTTGACGTGCATAGTCACGCATAAGGTCAGACGGAGCACCGCTCTTTCCCTCTTGCGAAACAGTCATAGTTGCACCGCCAAGCGCGTCAGTCAAGTTAAGTTTTTGATTTCCTGTTGTCGGATTTGAATTAAAAGTAGACGGATAAACGCACGTCACACCGCTTATTGTCATTTTTGAATAACCGTTTTTGCTTGCTGAATTTGACGGCGATGATGTTGATGATACGTTGTTTGCTGTATCTGTTGGCATATTCGTTGCACTTGCAGGCGAATTTGTTGAAGTAGGAGCAGTGCCTAATCCGTTATCGTTCGGAGCCATCATATTATAGCCGATAATCACGCTTACTATTGCGATAAGCAGTGCTACGATTATGAAAATCATAACACTCCCCTTACTTTTTCTACGTTTTTTATTACGGGCTTGTTTTGCCTCTTTTTCCTGTAAACGACGTTTACGATTAAGACGTTCAGCCTTCAGTTCCTCGATTTCTTTGCGTTTTGTAGTTTGGCTGTTCTGGTTGTTTTTTCTTACTGATTGACCGCATCTGTCACAAAAACGCGTTCCCTCTTTCAGTTGTCTGCCACAATTTTTGCAGTACATAAAACCCCTCCGAAATTACTTTTTTGCTATCTAAACTATTATACTATATATTGTATATAAATGCAAGTAATTTTCGTAATTTTGTTACATATAGATTACACATTAAACGCAAAATACGAAATATTTTTGAAATATTTGTTATTTAAACGCAAAATTCCATATTTTTATTATAAGAAATTATCATAGCATTTACATTTATCGATAAATTCTTTCCTATATGATATAATAACATTCTGAAATGGTTGCAAACCATGCTGACACCACCTTGAAGGGGGTGTGCATATGAGTGAAGCTATTGTTTATTTAACTTTGGTTTTACTGCTTTGTATAGTGATAATAAAAAAATAGTTACCTATCGACCAAATAGGTAACTATTCCGTAGAAAGTATTTCTTCCTACAACATATCAACTGCAGCATGGTTTGTTTACCATTTCTTTTATTATATTATCACACAACGCTAAATTTGTCAAGCAAAAAGAACGGTCATACGACCGTTCTTTTATTGCTTTATAAATTATTCAGTTGCAGATGTTGTTGCATCACTTTCTGATACCTTGATATTATCAAGCATTGCACAATGGCTGTTGTTTATATAACCAAAAATATCAATTTGTGTTGCTTTTAAGTTTTCTGTTGTTGCATCAACAAAAGCCACATCTGTTGCTTTTGCTATTTCTGCACCATCTGCTTTATTTGTGATAGTATAGCTTACTTTCTTTGTTGATTGATTAACAACTACATTGACATGCATCCATTTATTTGTATAGTCACCTATAGCTTTAGAGCTGTCACCTTGAACTAATGCATTAGTTTTATTCGATCCTAAATTAAATATAGCACCTGTTGAATTGTAAGTAACTTTTGTACTACCACCAGTAGTTCCTCTTGTTGTTGCATCACCAATGCTCAATATTGCTCTACCACCGTTTGTATTATAATAATCAAAATCAAATGTTACTATATCTTTTGTTACTGTATCTGGTAATGCATAATGTGCAAATGAATATCCATTACCTGCATTACCTGCACAAGTGAATCCGACAACTTTTGAATTTAATGTAGCATCATCTTCAATTTTTACTGTAATTCTTGAATCTGCTTTGAATAATGGCTTTTCATCTTCAAACTTTTCATATACATTATATGATGCGTCTTTCTTGACAACAATTACAACTTTATTTTCTCCTGCTGCCAAAGTAATTTTATCAGTACCACCTGATACATAACTATATACATCATATAGTCCTGTGTCTGAATTTGTTACTACTCTTTCTGAAAGATATGATTCAGGAACAGTAACTTCATCTGCTTCAAATTTGTTATCGTCTTCAGTATATACGTCAACAGTTTCAACTACACCTGTTGTTTCATCACCTGTTGTATATATTGCCTTTAAAGTACCTTTGCTCTTTGCAACAACTTCAAAGTCTGCTGTTGCAGATATTTCTGTATCAGCGATTGTAGCCTGTACTTTGTATTTTCCGCCTATAACTCCGTTTGTTACTGATACAACACCATTTTCTACTGCAATATTAGCCGGTGTATCAACAACAGTCCAATTTACAGTCTTGCCTGTCATTACACGACCATCTTGGTCTTTAACTGTTGCTGTAAATGTAATAGGGCTTCCAACTACAACAATGTTATTTTCAGGAGACGTAATTTCAACTTTCTTTGCTTCATTTGCAACTACAGCAACATTTTCTGCTACAGCTGAATCTGCAACTTTTATAGAACCTGTTTTAATTGCATAATCAGCACTTGTTACTGTATATGTGTAATCACCTGATGGTAGAGCAACTTTTGCTACACCATCAGTATCAGTTGTTTCTGTTGCTACAACTGCATCGCCATTCTTAATTTCAACAGTTGCTTTTTCAACTTTTGTTTCGCCACTTGCAACATTAAAAGTTACCGCTTGACCTATTGTAAGAACTAACTTTGGAGCTTTCTTAACAACCTGTGTTCTTGCTGTTCCTACAGCTAATTCTAAAGAAAGTTTATCTGTTGTTGCAGACTTTACTAATGATGTAACAGGAACATTTGCTGTGGCGAATGCACCATGATCTTCAGTAGAAGCTGTAGTTGCATCCTTTGTTCCTGTCCATACCTTTGTATCTGTCAAACTATCACTTCTTATGCTTTGATAATCCGTATATACCGCTGTTGATGCATCCCAATCATTACTTGAAAGTGCACCTACAAGGAAGTAAGAATCTACCCAACGTTTTTGATTTGCATCATAGCTTGTTGATGCAACATCAAGGTTCAAATTAGCTGAAATAATTCTATCTTTATCTACATCTGATAGACCTGCATATCTAAGAAGTGTTGCTTCATTTGTGCTAAGTGTATCATCTTTACCCTTTGTCCATTGACCTAATTTTAGCAATTCATCACTGCCATGAGCTGTTGTGTCATCACCTTTTACCCATGTTGATGCTTCTGCATCAATGACTTTCATTGTCGGGTCTGCTGCGTATGCAACTGTTACTGTTACAGGGTATGCAGGCATTGTGAACTTGCCTTCTGCTACAGCTACTGTTGTTTCGGCATCGTCTGTCTTTGTTACTGTAATTGTCGGATCAGCAGCAAGGTAACCCAAAGCAGGTGTTTTAGCTGTTATTATAAGTTCTGTACCTTCAGCAACGCTTGACAAGTCTGTTGCGCCTGTTACTGTAGCAGTACCGCCTGTTACTGTAGTAGTTACAGCACTCTTAACTTTAGCAGTTGTTGTTACTGTGAATACACCTGCTAGATTGCCGCTAACTGTAATTTCTTGAGGAGTTACTGTTAAATCTTTGTAATCATCTTTAGCTACAGCTGATACTGTATATGTACCGGCTTTAACACCTGTAAATGTTACAGCTGTATCTTCGATTGTACCTGTAATTGTATTTTCAGCTTCTGCTTTATCTGTAAGAGTTACAGATTTAACACCTGCGTCTACAGTACCTGATACTGCATAAGTAGGAACAGGTGTAGCTGTCGGAGCCGGTGTATCTGTCGGAGCAGCTGTTTCTGCCGGAGCTTCTGTCGGCTCAACTGTCGGAGCACCTGTTTCTGCAGGAGCTTCTGTCGGTTCAGCTGTCGGAGCAACTGTTTCTGCCGGAGCTTCTGTCGGTTCAGCTGTCGGAGCCGGTTTAGCTGTAGCTTGAGCGGCACCGTTCTTTATTGTATAAGCACTTGCAAGCGGTGTCATAGTCTTTAGACTATCCCAAACCATTATCTTATCATTTGTTGTGAATGCATCTAAATCTGTTGCAGGAACTGTATAAGCTGTACCTGCTGTTAGAGCAACATTAACAACTTTCTTAACTGAATCCAATGTATTATCAGTTCTGTATGATGCTTGAACAAGAACTGCATTTGTATCCTTATCCGATGTCAATGTAACTGTATTTGCCTTTTCATCAACGCTCATTGTAACCTTTGCAGGTATCGGAGCAGGTGTCGGAGCTGCTGTTTCAGTTGGAAGATACTTAGCATCAAGTGTATCTGTAATCTTATATGCAACTACATTATCAATCAAGGCTTTTGAATAAGCTGTACCACTGTCTGACTTTGTATTTTCAACTGCGAAGCTTGGAAGATGAGTTACTTGAGCTGATGTTGAACCGGAACCAACCTTAGTACCCTTAACTGCAGGGCTAAGTTTACCTTCACCATCTTTATATTTACCGTCAATAAATACTCTGTATGTACCTTCTGATACTGCAACAACTACAGTGTGCCAACCTTCTGTTACCTGAATACCGATTGGTGTATCACCGTTTGTATATCCGCTTGCATCTTCGGTTGTAATAACTGCAAGTATATCTCTTGCACAACCGTTACCATCAATATTTGTTGTGTTGTCAATCAAGAACAATCTCGGAAGACCACCTTCATCAGTACCCTTTGCGGCTGAAAGATATGTTGTAAATCCCATAATTGCAGTTTCGCCTGATGAAATTTCTTTTGTATCATCAAGAGTTACAACCGGTCCTCTACCATTTGTTGAGAATTGGTTTGCAGCAAGTTTTAGTGCATTATCGCCTGTAGCAACCTTTGCGATTGCGGCATATGTCTTTGTATCAGCACCTGTACTTCTTGAACCAACTTTAACTTTCATACCATCAACAACTGTTTTTGCATCTTGATCTTCTGTTTCGATTGATGCAACAGTTCCTACAGTAGCATTGTTAAAGTCAGCTGTATAAGCATCTGTTACTGATGCCGGGGCTGCAAGAGTTTGCGCTGAACCGGATACTGTTTCAGGTTCAGGAATTGGTGTGGCTGCTGCTACAACGCCTCTCAAACCATCTGTTGTAAGTGTTTCTGCCTCACCCGAATAAATTTTGATGTTATCAAGGCATACTTCACCAGGTCCTGTAACACTGTCATCACCACGACCGGCTGTTACATAAATAGTATCAAGTTTTGTTGCACTGTTGATATAATCAACACCATCAACTATTTTATTATTATTTACATCTATTACTGTTACTTTAGCTACATCACCTTTAACGTATGTCTGTACTCTAACCCACATATCATCAGCAATGCCTGTTACTGATGTATTATCAGCAGCCAATGTTTCTGTACCAGGGTCATTTACGATTGTACCGTCAAGTTGGTATCTTGCAGACAATGAAGATGCCACACCTGCTGTATATCCTTGACCTGTTTCAGTACTTGAATTACCGCCTGAGAACAATGCACCGTATGGGCCATAGTCTCTGGAGTCTTTAGCTGCATTTGACGAATCGATGAATGCAACTTGAGTATATCTTCCGTATCTACCCATACCATTTGACTTATGAAGTCTTGCATCGTATTCGATTGTGTAGCCGTCAGCACTTGTTAATTGTGCATCTGCAGGTAAAGTCAATGTTGCAGAATATGTACTGCTGCCATTAGCTTTAATTGAGAAATATTCACCCTTGTCATCACTCACTTGTGCAAGAGTTCCATTACCTGAAAAGCCTGTGATGTCACTTCCATCAAAGGTGTAAACAGGTGTTGCCGCGCTTGCTGTTACTGTCAAGCCTGCGAAAGCAGATGCTGACATAGCAGCGGCGCAAAGTAATGAAATTAGTTTTTTACTTTTCATTTCTTCTCTCCCTTTCTTTCCTTAACTTGTTTCCAAGTCTTGTTTAATTTAACAGGTACAGGATGTCGATTTGAGTAAATCTGCACAATCCTAACCCATCTATATGGTATATATTGTATCATATTTTTTTTGTATGTGCAATATTATTAAGAAACTTTGAACAAAAATATTGCACAAAAAAGCACATCATTTTTTATATAAAATGCAAAATTCAAGTTGTACATTTTTTATTTTTGTAGATTATTTTTACCAAAAAAGACCGCTTTCGCGGTCTTTTTTGGATTGTTTAGTATTCCGTTTGCAATTCACTTGCAAAGTTTATTCTGTATATTGGTCTGCACTGAATATTTCTATATTATCCATTGATACAGAACCGCCTGATGATTTACCATACTTACAATATAGTCCCGATAATCCTGTTGCACTTGTATCAGCCATATCAACTTCACCGTCAAAATAAGTTTTACTTGAGTCAAGTGATTTTGCTACTACATTTACTTTGTGTGTTGTAAAATCACAAACTGCAACTACCGATACCCATTCATTATTCGGAATTGTAGTCGTTTGTCCGTTTGCTGTGATTGCACCGTCCTTTGTTTGCTTCAAATACAAAACATATCCGCCTGTACAACCATAATTTTTATTTCCATCATTATAAGTCATATTTCCCGAATGAACGGCAAATTCATTAGGATCAATATTTGCTTTTGTAAACTTAATATTCATTGCATATACAAGTCCATTATCAGATGTATATGTTTCTCCGAATGATTTTTCTCCGCCTCTTGAATTAGTATTTGCTCCAAATCTCAAATAATTGCCAAGACTTGAATTTTCATCATACTCAACCGTCATTGCACTTTGTTGATTTGCACTAACCCATCCGTTTGCTGCCAACGTTGATGTTGTTAATGTTTTGAATGTTTCATGATACAAATAATTGTATTTATCCGGTTCAGATACTGTAAACACCGCCGTAAACTTCGCAGTGTCATGTGCTCTTACAGTAATTTCACTTGTGAATGCAAAGTTTTCATTACTGCCGTCCTTACGCCAAGCCAAAAGTTCATAGCCTTCATTTGCAGTCGCAGTCAAAGTCACCATATCGTTCATATCTACTGTTTTTTCAGTAGTTCCTGCTTCTCCTATATATGCACTTCCCATTGTATTGTCGCTTGATTCTACTGTAATTGTCTTTTTAGGAAGAGCTTCTTGTTCAAGAGTTCCTACCTTCAAATCAGATATTTTAACATCAACTGCCGCTTTACTTGCCGATAGCAAGAAATAAGTAAGTTGTGTAGGTGAAACTGTACCAAATGTACTGTAATTACTAAATTCATATGTAACAGGGTCGAAACCGTCTATTTGAATAGTGCCTGTTCCGTTATCCATATCAAGAATATATCTTACAGTTGACCATTTACCCTTATTTATTGAGCCTACTTCTTTACCACCAGCCTTAATTGAGCCGTTACTTGCCACATTAAATAGTGTAATTGACTGTTTTCCACCCGGATTTCTATTATCTATACCGTCTGTCAAGCCGAAATTAAGATCTCCGCCCGAAACGTATGACAAATCCATTTCTATAAGGTATTTTCCGCTTGTGCCTATTACTGTTTCCGATGAATCGTCTGCCACATCAAATTTCTTTGAAGCATAGAATGAACCATCTGAACTGTTATCAGCTTTCTTACCTGTCGATGCAAACTCGGCATATCTTCTGTTTATTACATCATCTGCACTTTCTGCACCAAGTTTTCCGGTATTTACAGCACTTCCTGCCAAAGCCCAATTACCGTTTCCTGCCAAATCTTCATCACCGCTATAAGTTTTACCTTCGTAATTAAAGTTTTCCGATATAATCGAACTCTTTATTGTCATAGGTTCATATACGGCTGAATATGTATCCGGATTATCTGTATCAACTATCAATCCTTCATCTCCACCCGCATCTTTTGCTCTGTAAACTACTGCAGTGTATGTATCACCTTCACCAAGAACAAGACCGTCTGTTGAAGTTCTGAATTCCGTAATTGTTTGTGTTCCGTTTACAGTGTTGTCAACCTGTGCATTTGCATAGATTTTACCCTTTTCTGTTCCGTCGGAATTTTTAATGGTAATAACTACAATACCGTATGCACTCATATCCTTTTCAGATACCGAATGTTTCAAAACATCAACAGATTGTATTGTTCCGTCTTCTGCAAATACTACATTTTTTATAGTAGTAGGATATTTTGTAGGTAGCAACGAAACATATACATCAGGATATGCCTTGTTAGGTGCAGCACCTGCTTTTACAACAGTTTCAGAAACTTCATACGGTGTTGCGGTACTTCTCATACCTGTTACAAGAGGTTTTATTGAATTTGCTTCTACTTCTGTAATCGCCGACTGAGCCTTGTTAGTTTGAAGTTTTAGTGCTTCTTGCATAAATAAGTATGCACCGTTATCGGCACCAGCGTCATTAGGGTGAGTACCGTCAATTCCGCCGCCTCGTACTCCACGGAAATAGTAGTCAACTGCATTTTTCTCATAAACTTCAGAACCGCGTATTTCCTTTACCTTTGCTCCGGCAGCTTTCATCCAATCAAGCCAAGGTTGATTTAGGTCAATAAATACTACATCCTTTGCTCCGGCTGCAGTAATACCCTTAGCAATAACCGTGTCTGCATACTCATAACCCGCATCTAATCCGTCTGACACTGCCTTAGCAACAAATTTATCTGCTTCTGTTTTTCCGCCTGTTATAAGCACTTCTGTATAATATTTTGCAGCTTTACTGAATCCGTTAAGTGTTGATTTCCATGTATTTGTTTCTGCATCAAATTGGTCTGTGTTATGACGGTCAATAGGTCCTACATAAATCGTTGTCGCTCCGACCGAATGAGCCTTTTCATAATACTTCGGTATTGCTTTTAAATATCCCAAAGGTCCGTCGTCCTTATGATTATGTCCATATTGAACATATACAAAATCGCCCTTACCGATGTTTGCATTTGCCGCATTCCAGTGTGCAGAATCTGTTGCATTTATACCTCCGTCACCTTGATTGGATATTGCAACTCCTGTCGGCAAATATTTTGATAAGAATGTACCTGTTCCGCCATAGTTTTGTAGCGGGAAGAACGGTTGTAATGCAGCATAATCACAACCTGTTGAATCTGTATACATCCAAACAGTAGGACACGCTTCAACTTCTTCAACTTCTATAGCCGAAATTGCAACATTGTCGCCAACCGCTACTACATTTAGCATATCATCAGCATATGTAAAATCTTTTGCTCCGTCACGTCCTTTTATGTATACGTTTTGAAGCGTTGCAGTAAATTCAACTTCTTTTGTTTCTCCCGCGGCAATCTTCTCTTCTGTTACAATCGGATGACGTCTTTCAGAAAATACAGTTGCAATAGCGTCTTTTGTCTGATCTAATCCGGTAACGTAAACTTTTACTTTATAGTAATGGTCATTTTCCGCATCCATACTGAAACGAATAGGATAATCACCTTCTATTGCAGGCTCGCCTTTTATCGGAGCACCGCCAACAGCACCCAAGAAATCGTCTGTTGCAGATGTAACCGTATTCTTTTTACCCGAATTTACAACAACAACCTGTCCTTCTTGAGTATCTATACCATCGATATGAGTTCCTACTTCATATGCCTTTTCATCAGTTCCTAACAAACCAAACTTTTTACCGTCAGATGTCTTTGTGGTGTTTGTTGAATATGCGGTATCTTTTGTTACCGAATAATATCCTGTAGCCACATTATCGCTGTCGCCAAAGTCAAACTTCCACATTTTTCTCGGAACATTTACAGGCTCGATAAGCAACGGACGCATATTTTGCAAACTGTCCCAAAGCATTATTCTTGCACCTGAAGGTACGTTTATTTTACTTCCGTCAGACACCTGCTGATAATCAAGTTTTTGCAATGTACCATTATCAGAATCGTAAGATGCAATAATCGCATATGCATTACTCGATGAATGAATTGTTGCAGTATTACCGTCAAGCGTTACTGCATAGTTTCCGCCTGTGGTATCGTCTGCACTTGCCGTCATAGGCAATACGATACTTCCCGCAATCATTGCCGTTGACAATGCCGCACAAAGCAATTTTTTTAGATTGTTTTTCATAAAACCTTCTCCTTTTTTATAAATTTCCTCTCTCAAATTTGCCGTTATAAATTATATTATCATATTCTCTCAAAAAAGAAAAGCAGATTAATAAAAAAAGTAGTTTTTTTATTAAATCTGCTCTGTTTTTTTACTTTTTCTTTCTAAGCATTGCACCCTCGCAAACAGGCTGTGCCGTTTTAAACTTAACTATCTGCTCCGCATGGTTTGCAACTTCGATTTCGTTACCGTTTTTGTCGCACATACTTTCAACCGTCTGTACGAAAAACGGTTTCATAGGCTGAATTATCTCTATTTCGTCCCCCTTAAAGAAACGGTTTCTCTGCGTAATTGTCGCAATACCCGTTTTTTCATCATAATCCTTTACTATGCCGATAAGGTCATAATCTCTGATATACGAGCTTGATGTATAAACCTGCGAATTTTCGTCCGGTTTACCGAAATAAAAACCTGTTGTATACGGTCTGTGACTGACCTTGCAAAGCTCTTCATATTCCGCTTCATTAAACACATAATTTTCGGGATCGGCACAATATCTGTCAATCTCGCGTCTGTATGCTCCGACAACCGTTGCAACATAATAAGAAGTTTTTACTCTGCCCTCGATTTTAAGGCTCGCAATACCGCTTTGCACAAGCTCAGGTATATGACGGATTGTACACAAGTCCTTTGAATTAAATATAAATGTACCTCTTTCGTTTTCAAACACGTCCATATATTCACCCGGTCTTGTTTCCTCGACAAGTTTGTAATTCCATCTGCACGGATGTGCGCAAGCACCCATGTTTGAGTCACGTCCCGTCATATAGTTTGACAAAAGACATCTGCCAGAATACGATATACACATAGCGCCGTGTATAAATGCTTCAAGCTCCAAATCTTCAGGAATTTTCTTTTGAAATTCCGCAATTTCTTTAAATGACATTTCTCTTGCAAGCACGACACGCGTTGCACCCATCTTGTACCACTTTATTGCCGAGCGATAATTAATGTTATTCGCCTGTGTACTTACATGAATAGGTATGTCCGGTGCAAGTTCCTGCATCATATCAAACAACCCCAAATCTGCCACAAGCACTGCGTCAAAGCCGTAATTCTTTATATCTTTGACAAACTCCTCAAATTCTTCAATATCATCATTATGCGGAAGAATATTTGCGGTAAGGTACACTTTTTTACCTCTGTCGTGAGCGTACTTTATACCCTCCTGCATATCTTCCTTTGAAAAATTTTCCGCCGCAACACGCAGCGAAAACATTTCACCGCCGATATACACCGCGTCCGCACCGTAATCTATCGCTGTTTTCAATTTCTCCAAGCTGCCGCCCGGAGCTAAAAGTTCTGGTTTCTTCATAATATATTCCTACCCTTTATTATTTCTTTACCGATATTGTAACACCGTCACCGAGCGGTAAAAGCGATGTTTCAAGCTCCTTATGCTCCATAAGCATATCAATATATTTTCTAAGACGTTTTACAATCGTGATTTTTCTTCTCACAACGTGGTTATCGTCCGCTGTCATTCCCTTGTAAAGCACATTGTCGGAAATAAGCACACCGCCTTTTTTCAGCAATCGCACGCACTCGTCAAGCATATAAATATAATGTGCTTTCGGACCGTCAAGGAATATCATATCAAAAACTTCATCATCGTCAATATACGAAAGATAATCCTTTGCATCTGCCTCAATAACAGATATTTTTTCCGCATATCCCGAAGTTTTAATATTCTCCCTTGCAATACGCACCATATCTTCGTTACATTCAAGTGTTGCTATTTCGCAGTCATCATCTGTAGCCTGTGCCATTAATATAGAAGAATACCCAATCGCACAACCTACTTCAAGTATTTTTTTCGGTTTAACCGTTCTGCACATCACCGACAAAAACCTTGCCGTTTCAGGCTCTACTATCGGAACACTGTTTTCTTCCGCATATTTTTCAAGCGAGTGCATAAATTCATCATTATGCACTGTTTTCGCACGCAAATATTCCGTTATATACGGCGGAACAATCGCGTCTTTATCATATTCTATCATTTATCAAACCTCTTTATTGTTTTAAACTGTCTTGATTTTCAATCGCACTGTCATCGACCGAAATATTTTGTTCGGTACTCTGCATTGCCGCAAGGTGTTCTTCATATGTCTTTGAGAAGATATGTGAGCCGTCCTTGCCAAGTACAAAGTAATACGCATCGGTTGCCTCCGGATAAAGCGCCGCCTCTATACATTCCGTTCCCGGATTGCATATAGGACCTATCGGAAATCCCGCATACATATATGTGTTATACGGTGAATCTATCTGCGTGTCGGCAATCGAAAGTACAGGCTTTCTTTCACCTAAAATATACTGTACCGTCGCACACGACTGGAACTTCATACCCGAGTTTCTTCTATTATAAAATACTCCCGCAACTTTTGCTCTTTCCGTTCCGCTGTCCGTTTCACGTTCAACGATTGACGCCATAGTTATAACTTCATCAACCGTCAATCCAAGCTCTGTCGCACGTTCATAATACTCCGGTTTAAACTGATTGTCAAATGCCGCAAGCATTAGGTCGATAATATCGTGTGCCGACATTCCGTTCGGAATTTCATACGTTGCAGGGAACAAATATCCCTCCATACGTCCGTCACGTTCAGGCAAGTTTTTCAAGAACGCATAATCATAATCGTCGGGATTTAAAGCCGCATAAAAGTCCTGCCAGCTTACAATACCTGCCTCATCAAGTTTCTGTGCAATCTGCTTGATTTCATAGCCCTCCGGTATTGTAATTTTCGCAGCCTCACGGCTCGGCGTTATTATAAGATTAAGTATGTCACTGTAACTCATTCCGTCATCAATCGTTGCCGCACCCGGCTGAAAATTACCGTCATATCCGCCGAGCTTTGACTGCACCTTAAACAAAAGCGGATACTTTATTATGCCGTTGTCCTTTAACAGTTTTGCAACAGATGACGTACCGTCACCTTCTGCAACCTCTATTCTCTTACTTCCTTCTTCTATTGAAACACCAAGGCTGTCGCTTAATAGTATGCCCGTTCCCACAAGACCCAAAACAACTATAACAGCTATGATTATCACAGGCACTTTCCATTTGCCGTAACCTGTTTCATGCACCTTTACTGCCATAAAAGTGTCCTCCTTATTAATACATATTACTGCTATTCTATAACAAAATACACTTTTCGTCAAGTTTTGCGTTTTTTTTGTCAATTTATACGATAACTTTTCTTTAATTTTTACATATTCATAATTGAAAATTTTGAGAAAGTATTATATAATATTAATATGAGATTATTTTTAAGGAGGAGTTATCAATGGGATACAAGGAAACCTACAACCGTTGGCTTACAAGCGACGTGGTTGATGATGACACAAAAGCAGAGCTTAAATCTATTGAAAACAACGAAAAAGAAATAGAAGAAAGATTTTATCGTGAACTTGAATTCGGTACAGCCGGTATGAGAGGTATTATCGGAGCGGGTACGAACAGAATCAATATATATAACGTAAGACGTGCAAGTCAAGGTGTTGCGAAGTACGTTCTTTCAAACGGTGAGGACGCCGCCAAAGCAGGTGTTCTTATCGGTTACGATACACGTAATTTTTCACGCACATTTGCTGAAGAAACAGCTAAGGTTCTTACTTGTGCAGGTGTAAAGACTTATCTTTTCCCTATCGTTCATTCAGTTCCGGAAGTTTCATTCGGTATTCGCGAACTTGGCTGCAGTGCCGGCGTTATGATTACCGCCAGCCACAACCCTAAAGAATACAACGGTTACAAGGTATACGGTCCTGACGGCGGACAACTCCCTCCGGACGCGGCTGATGTTGTTGTTGCCGCAATCGACAGCTACGATATATTTGACGATGTTAAGTTTATTTCGCTTGACGAAGCAAAAGAAAAAGGCTTGCTTGAAATCGTAAGCAGTGACCTTGACGAAAAATTCCTTGATGTTGTTCAAACACAACAGCAAAATCCCGAGGCAGTAGCAGAAGTTGCAGATACATTCAAGCTTATCTACACACCTTTCCACGGCACAGGCTCAAGACCTATCAAGGCAATACTTAACCGTATGGGTTTTAAAAATGTGCTTGTCGTTAAGGAACAGGATACAGAGGACGGTAATTTCCCGACTGTTAAATCACCTAATCCGGAGGACAAGGAAGGTTTTGAAATCGCTATAAAAATGGCAAAGGAAAATGACGTTGACGTTATCATCGGTACAGACCCCGACTGTGACAGAGTCGGTATAGTTGTTCGTGACGCCGACGGCATATACAGAACACTTACAGGCAACCAAACAGGTGCTTTGCTTGTTGAATACATACTTTCATCAAAGAAAGCCAAAGGCACTCTGCCTGAAAACGGCGTTGTTATCAAGACAATCGTTACAACAGAGCTTGCCGCCGCAATCGCTCATTCATACGGTATCGAAATTATGAACGTGCTTACAGGCTTTAAGTACATAGGCGAAAAAATGACAGAGTTCGCAAAGACAGGCGACCATACATATCTTATTGGCTTTGAAGAAAGCTACGGTTATCTTGTAGGTACTCACGCACGCGACAAAGACGGCGTTGTTGCGACAATGCTTATCGCAGAAATGGCTGCTTACTACAAAACAAAGGGTAAGTCACTTTACGAAGCACTTATGGATATATACAATAAGTACGGATATTATTCAGAAAAGACAGTTTCATTTGTAATGCCGGGTAAAGACGGTATGGAAAAGATGTCACAGTTACTTACAGACCTACGTCAAACACCGCCGACAAAAGTTGCAGGTATGGACGTTATACTTTACACCGACTATCAGTCACAAACAATTAAAGATACAAAGGGCAATGTTTCACCTCTTAAAGGTTTGCCGAAGTCAAACGTATTGAAGTACAACCTTTCAGACGAAAAGACTTACTTTATCGTAAGACCGTCGGGAACAGAGCCGAAAATCAAGTTGTATCTCGGCACATTCGCAGAAAGCTTTGAAACAGCCGAAAAGACTATCGAAAAAGTTCTTGAAGATTGCAAAAAACAACTTGGACTATAAACCAAAATGCCTTTCTCTTTGAGAAAGGCATTTCAGATTGTAGACAAAACCGTTATGGTTTTGTCTACTTTGTTCTTGGGTGTTTGAGGTGCAACCTCAATTTATAATCATTTCTGGCGACCTGTGCGACAGAAATGGCTTAAAATCTAAAGTTTCGACTTTGGAGGAACTTTATGATTTTTTCTCTAAAAACACTCAAAAATTACATCACAAGATGTGATTTTTGGAGCTGTCGACATTTTGTCGACAGACTCATTAACTTGTGGTATCATTAAATTATATTACACTTGGGGGGATTGCAATGGGGAAATCATTTAATCAAAAGCTGAAATTACTGTACATAATGCAGATGTTAAAGGAAAATACAGACGAAAATCACGCAATGTCCGCAAATGATATTATTTCGGCACTTGCCAAGCAAGGTATAAGTGCCGAACGCAAGAGCATTTATGATGACATTGAACGGCTTAAATTATTCGGTTGCGATATTTTGAGCAGAAGAAGTGAGCCGAAAGGATATTATCTCGCGTCAAGAGATTTTGAAATTGCAGAATTGAAGTTATTGGTTGACGCAGTTCAATCTTCAAAATTCATTACAGAAAAGAAATCAAATCAGTTAATTCACAAAATCGAACAGCTTGCCAGCCGTCATGAGGCTCAAACGCTTCAAAGACAAGTCGTTGTTTCAAACAGAATTAAGACGATGAATGAGAGTATCTACTATAATATAGATAAACTTCATTCCGCAATATCTTCAGATGTTAAAATCACTTTCAAATATTGTTCATGGACGCTTGCCAAAAAGCTTGAACCGAAAAAGGACGGTGCAAATTACACCGTAAGTCCGTATATTTTGATATGGGACGATGAAAATTACTATCTGATTGGTTTTGATGATGATAGCAAAGAAATACGCCATTACCGCGTAGACAAAATGCTTAACATAACAATAACCGCCGAAAAACGTGACGGCGGTGACCAATTCAGCAAATTCGATATAGGAAACTATTCAAAAAGAACATTCGGTATGTTTGCAGGTGACGAAAATACACTCGAAATTGAATTTGACAATAACCTTATCGGTGTTGTTATGGATAGGTTCGGCAAGGATATTATTTTAAACTCAAATACCGAAAATACGTTCGTTGCCAAATTAAATGTAAACATCAGTTCACAGTTTTACGGTTGGCTTGCAGGGCTCGGAACAGGTGTAAAAATCCTTTCTCCGCAGTCTGAAGTCGAAAAATATTTAACATATATTAAGGATATATCCTCAAAATATACAAATTTTTGATGTTTTGTTATATTATATCCTGTAAACATATAACCATTAATACATTTAATGGTTATTTTTTCTTTCACTTTTCATAAAAAACATTTCGTATTAATCGGATTTTTTATCTATTTAATGGTATTATTATTCATTTTGTTGACAAATCAATCGACTGTGATATAATGTAGCCAATGTACAAAGTTGTGCATTTATTTTTATACCGAAGGGTATAGAAATAACGTATCTGGAAATAATCATATTGATATTTCCGAAGGATAGGAGGTTTTTACCATGAAACAATTTTCTTATACAATTCAAGGTGAACACGGACTTCACGCCAGATGTGCCGGCAAACTCGTACAAAAAGCACAAAATTTTACGTCGAACATTAGCATTGAATATAACCAGAGAATTGAAAACTTAAAAAGACTTTTTACAATAACTTGTCTTGGCATCAGTAAAGGTGATTTCGTTACAGTCAAAGTTGAAGGTAACGACGAAACTGAAGCCGCAAATGTTCTTGAAAATTATTTTAAAGAAAATCTTTAAAGACAAAAAGCACGTCTGATACAGGCGTGCTTTTTGATTTGTTTGCACAAAAAAATCGAAACAAGCATAACCTGTTCCGATTGGAGCTAATGGGGGGAGTCGAACCCCCGACCTACTGATTACGAATCAGTTGCTCTGCCAACTGAGCTACACCAGCGAAAATGAAATATAAGAGAGAGCCGAAGCTCTCTCTGTAATATTTTTAGTTAAACAAACTTTTAGCAATCGTGCTGACTGCTTTTCCGTCTGCTCTTCCCTTAACTTTTGGCATAACGTATTCCATAACCTTACCCATGTCTTTCATGGAGGTTGCGCCTACTGCTTTAACGCCTTCTTCTACAATAGGACGTAGCTCGTCCTCTGTAAGCTGTTTAGGAAGATATTCCATCAAGCATTCCATTTCCTGTTTTAACTGAGAGATTAAATCCTCTCTGCCACTCTTTTCATATTCAGGAAGAGAGTCCTTGCGTTGCTTTAATTGCTTTGCAATTACCTCCAAAATATCCTCGTCATCAAGAGTTACTTTGTTGTCCTTTTCAACCTGCAATATTGCAGTACGGACAAGTTGTACTGTATTTTTGCGTACAGTGTCTTTGTTTTTCATTGACGATTTTAGATCTTCTGCTAATTTTTCCTTTAAAGACATTATCGTCATCTCCTTATGTTGCTAATTAAAAATTAGAACTTTCTTTTTCTTGCAGCTTCTGATTTCTTTTTACGCTTTACGCTTGGCTTTTCATAGTGCTCACGCTTTCTGATTTCAGACATGACACCTGACTTAGCACATTGACGCTTGAATCTGCGAAGTGCGCTATCTAATGATTCATTATCTTTTACTCTTACTTCAGACATTGTTTCCCCTCCCTCCGGCAAGTCAATTCTAAAAACGGACTTGATGGACTCAGTTATACACTGTTTGTACAACAATATCTATTATACCTTATTTTACATAGATATGTCAAGATATTTTAGTGATTTTTATAAAGATTTGTTTATTTTTTTAGCTGCCGACAAATTTATCGGCAGCTGTATTTATTATTTCAATGTTTTTGACAAACGATACATCACTACGCAGGTCCAAAGTTTTGTATCATCAAGCCCCAATCCGCCGCCGGTGCCGACAATTATACCGTTATCCACGCACCACCGAACAGCCTCTTTTGCCCAGTCGGGCATATTATCATCAATATAATTATAAATCATAGGATTTTCGATTTTGTAAACCTCATTCTGCAAAACATCAACTCTTGCAGTCTGTTCTGAAATCATTTGTTTTAATTCTTCATATTGTGACATTGTAAGTTCCTCCTCCATTTTTTCGTCGACTATCGCGTCACTTATTGCCTCGGCAATTCTGTCTGCACCGACTTCATTATATAAATCCGCGTCCGATTTAGTGTCGACAAAGCACACTTCTATAAGCATAGACCTCGCATTACTTCTGCGAATGACATACAAATTTGAGCCGTTTTTTATACCTCTGTTTATAAACCCAAGCTCCGCCATATTTTCACATACCAGCTCCGCTTGTTTAAAAACTTCTCCGTTATAGGTATAAACCTCAGTTCCTCTGCCGCCGCTGTTAAAGTGTATCGAAACGAACAAATCAAGCGGCTGTGCATTCGCTTTATCCACAATCTTTTTCAAATTTTCACTTACCGTAGAAGAATAATCGTCAGTGCAATCAACCACCGTAACACCTTTTGCCCTGAGATACTCCATTACTTTATAACCGACTCGGCGCGTTTCGTTGCTTTCGTTAAGGAATCCGACCGCACCGCTGCCGACTGTACCGCTGACAGTGTGTCCGCAATTTATTCCTACTATCATATATCTCACTCCCCATATATTATATTCACTCACTGTCCGCACTGTTACTGTCACGAATTTGGAGCAATATATCCTTTATTGCTTTCGGCATTCGCGGGTAAATCACCGCCACATTTTCCAACACACTTATACCCTCATTCGCTACGTAAAACATAATAACTATTTCCCGAATTGCAACATTATCACCCGTAATCTGTTGGAGAACATTTGAAAGTGCTACTATAATTAATATAGTAATCTTTTTGAGTAATCCTTTAAACCCAATCTCACTTGACATTGTTTTTGTATAAATTGCTTTAATAACACCTGTCAAACAGTCAAGCACCATTATCACCAGCAGTGCCCACAAAATACTGTCCCATCGACCGAAAATTGCGGCGAAATATCCGCCCACAATTCCGATAACCGTACTTGTCCAATTAAAAATCTTATCCATAAATTACTCCTCCGTTTTATTTATTTTCAGCTTGCTTTTTTAACTCCGCCACCCACTTCAACAAATCCGTCACACGATAACTTGCATCTTTACCATTTACAATATCATTCACGCCGACTTTTCCGCTTACAAGTTCATTTATCGCCCCAACAAATGAATCTCTGTTATTCGTTTTGAGAGCGTCAAGTGTGTTCAATCCTTCAAATCTGATTATACCCGCATATATTTCGGCAACTTCCGCTTTCATATATGTTACATTCATCTTTGCAACATTACCCGATTCAGGCTGTTCCGTAACCTCCAAGCCCAATGTACCGTTATCGCTGTCATATAACAAATTAATCCACTTTTCTCCCTCTTCACCTTTTTCCGCCGAAAACGAGGCAGAAATCGGTGCTGTTTGTATATATGCACGTCCGTCCCTAAAAATTTTAGTCTGCACAGGTAAGCTGTTTATCGTTACTGTACCGTTTCCGTTTCCTGAATTTATGTTTATAATAAAATCAGCCTTTTTCAGACTGTGCGTTATCTTATGCGTAATATTCTTTTCCCTTCCGTACAACTCGGTTTTGTCTGCTTTTTCAAAAAATCTTGACTTGTTTTCTTCATTATCTGCCTGTCGCTCCATTTTTTCATATTCGATACGACCGCTCAATTCATCATCTGCCTCTTGACGCGAATTTACCTCGTCTGAAATCTTGATTTCAAGCGAACTGTCCGCTTTCTTTCTGTCCGATGTTTCGGTTGAAATTTTGCCCTCAATCGAACTGTCTGCCGTCTTTCTGTCCGACGTTTCCTTTGTTATTTTATCAGTCAAATCATTACCTAAATTCACACGTTGATTTATTTCTTCACTCAAATTATCCTCTAACGTATTATATTCATCCTGCACCGTCTGAAAATTCGATTTCACCTGTTGCCACCATTTTTTCAGCAAAGTTTTTCCGTCAAAATTAAAATCTAATTTCATTCTTATTCTCCTTCCACCAATATCCTTTTCCCATTAATACACAACACACCGTTACTGTCCTGCGTAATAACATTATCCCCCACACTCAATTTTTCCGTTTCAAAATCACCCTTAAAATTCATATTGCCCTTGTCCGTAATATTCACAGCCGAATTGCCGTTGTTGTCCGTAATATTAAACACAAACTGACCGTTCACATTGCCAATCTGCGTTTTTACGTCACCGTCCGTTGACACCTCAATAATATCAGATAACAGCGAAACCGTACCGTTTTCACCGTTTATTTTCATTCCGGACTGTGAAATAACACCGCTTACCGATTTTGCCTTGACTTTACCGCCTGTTGTCGATACTTTTTTGTAACGTTTTGCAAGAGTTCCTATTTGTTCAAGATAGAAAAACAAATCCTTTTTTACCCTGCCGACAGATATAACGGTATCGTCACTTTGATAAGGATAATATTCAAGCCTTATGACGCGTTCTCTAATCTCGTTTCCGCAGTCGATTACAGTCACCGTATCACCGATATTAATTTTCTCGTCCGCATAATCCGCCAGCTTTGAAATATCGGCATATCCGCCTGTTATATTAACACAAGGCACGTCAATTCTTTCCTCATTTTCACTGTCAAACTCCCACCGTGCGCGTCTTAATATTTTACTCGGTTCAATATAATCGGTATAATCACGATACCCCTCACGAACACCGTAAATATCCGCGTTTTCACTTATAATATACTGCTTTCCGCTGTTCACACTTCCGATATGTGCGTCATCTTTTCCGTAAGGGTACAACTTCGTCACCATATCGGTTATATCCCTTTCTATCGAAATATCTTTCATATTCTTTGAAAGGTCAAGCCTTAAACAGCTTTCACCGCCTATACGCTCCACAAGGGCAATCTTGTAATTGTCGGCATAAATCTCGCCCTTACCGCAGTTTTCGATAAGAGCCTTAACCGCCTCATACGGATTGGTCTTATCCATAGAAAAGAAATCAATCTTAAAACCGCTGTAATCAACTCGTTTCAATCCGACTTTTGTCAATTCACTGTCCGTCATAATCGAAAACTTCGTATTTTTAAATATCTGCCCCAAAACATAAGACGGAGTTTTTCCGATTAAATCGGGAATATTTTGAATATGTATGTTCGATGCGTCCGCATTATAGACGTGACTGCATTCCGCCGCAATAAAATTCTTTTCACCGATTGTTTTTGACACCTTTATAATTCTGTATGCCTGACCCTCGCATACAACGATTTTATTTTCACTTATAATTTCCGACTTTTCATTTATCGGGTGCGAAAAATCAAGCCTGCGTTCACCGTTTATTTCATACGTAACACGCACATCATACGCGTCACCGATTACAATACCCTTGTCAAACGTAACACTGTTATACGGTAATATTCTAAGCATTTCCGTCACCCCATTCCAAGTCGTCAAAATGTTCACCGTACATAAAATACGGTGTATATGAAATTTCGGCCGTCATATTTTGACTGTTTGAATTTACGATATGAAGTTTGTTTCTTCCCGACGGAAATTCAAAAAACTCACCCGACACCAATATATTTCCGCTTGTATTTTTGACATTTTGTTTTTCAAAATCAATAGTTGTCTGACCGTTTGACATAAACGTAAGCGATTTGCCGTTCATAGACAGCGTTACATTTCTTGCACTCGCTCCAAGCTTTACAATCGGTCTTACGGGTCTGTCACCGAAATTGTATACACTTATATCACCGCTGCCGGAAATATTAAATTTAAACAAACACGAAATATCAATAGGTATATTTGCACCTAACATAAAAGGCATTCCCAAAGCCGGGCCTTCCGTATCAAAAATACATTTACAAAACGGTTCTGCCCTGAACGACACCTCCATAACCGCCTTACGACCGCCGTGTTCAGGCATATATATAACCTCGTCCGACACTTTCCCCCGCCATTTTGAAAATGGCATATCATCAAAAATCAACTCACCCTCACCGCAAAGCCACAGAGAAAGCAAAGACAGCTTCCTCTGCATTTCCGCAAGATTATCGGCATATATGTTAAACGTAACCGTGAATATCCTGTCATTATAAAACTCACGTCCGAAAGGATTAGCTTTTGAAAAATCATATCCGCCGTCACGGTACGGCAAATCGACAATATTCTCTTTTACGCTCGGCAATATCGGTCTTGATTTAGTCCTCACCGTCACACCGAAATCGGAAGAATGACGGTCTTTAAATATAAAACCATTCCTCATATAATCCCCCTTTAATTGTAATTACCGTATGATACAGCCAGTCCGACTCTGTTTTGAAGTGCGTTCAAAATATCACGGCTGTCTCCTCTTATGCTGATATTTCTGTTGTCAGAATAAGAATTTGACGATACCTTAATCGACTTTATTGCACTTATAGTCTGATTGAACAACGATGTAATCACACTTTGCATATTTTTTACGTCAAAATTCACGCTTTTCACGATTTTTTCTATATTCATTCCGTTTTTTTCGATAGTTGCAAGAAGATATTTCTTATTTGCCTCAACGGTATCATAACTGTTTTCAAGACTTGTTAAAGTTGCGGTATGTGTTTTTTGTAATTTGTACATTTCCTCTTCACGTTTTATCTTTTTCATCTGCTCCTGCAAAGATTTGTATGTATCCATACCTTTTTGAGTAACCGCATTTTTGTATATGCTCAATTTGTGTGATATTTCTGACTTCGACTCGTTCCTGTCCTCAACCTCCCACTTCGTGTCAAGTGCCTTTTCTTCACTTGAAAACTGTTCTTTCAGATTATTTATGTATTCCTTTTGCTTATCAAGAAGTGTGTCCGTTGCCTCGATTTTTGCATTATACAAATTCAAAACCGCATACATAGTATCGTCACTGTATTCCTGCCAACCTACAAAACCGCCGTCATACATTTTCTGAATACGTTCAATACTGCGTTCGTAAAACTGAATATGACTGTCGCCTGTTTCGTTCCAATCATCATATGTATCGCGGATATTTTTCCAATTCTTTGCGTCACTTTTCCACTTTTCATAAACGGCATAATTCTTTTCATTCTCAAGCTTGCCGATTTTTAAATCGACATCGGCTTTGTACTCATAGAAATCCTCCCAAATTTCTTTAATTTCCTCTGCCGAATATGCGGTTGACGTAACCATTTCCGACACCATAGCATTATAGTTGTAAAGCTGTCTTTTGTACGATTCAATCTGCTCGTCAACGCCCATATCATTCACTTGCACCTGATATTTAATCCAAGCGTCGGAATGTTTTTTGTAGTCTGAAAGTGCGGTTTCACTCGCCTTTTTTTCTTCTTTCCAAATTTTCTTCTGCGACGCGAAAATCTCCTCTTGAATTTCTTTCACAACCTCGCTGTCATAACTGAATTGCTCCATCAATTCATTCCAAAGCCTTAATTCCTCTGTCGGAGATACATCGTTTGTTTTTTTGTAATGGTTTAAATCAGCCTTTTTAATTTCAAACATTTCATTGTTTTTGCCGGACGCATAATGTGGAATACCCATACCGTTCATTATCGCCTTTGTTTCGTCAGCCGTATAAACCTTGTCGCCTTGCGACAGCGGAACAACCACATCACGCCCGCTAAACATCATAAGTCGCCCGTTATGCTCGATAAGCTCACGCGGATCA
>OLQG01000665.1_pt1 | contig 26346 bp, 15 predicted proteins | sample 1672221 | NCBI WGS metagenome assembly OLQG01 (sample SAMEA3136660, study PRJEB25190) | human gut metagenome | biome: human gut; feature: human-associated habitat; material: faeces | place: Austria | collected 2013
TACAGAGAGGAACATGGTTTCTTTTCCAGTATTGAGGAGATCATGCAGGTGCCGGAATCTATCACAGGCGCATATCTCAGTGGTCGGATTCGTATACCGATTCCGGAGGAGCGCAGGAAACCAACAGGATGGCTGAAGATCGTAGGTGCACAGGAGAATAACCTGAAGAATATTGATGTGAAGATTCCGCTGGGAGTCATGACGTGTGTAACCGGTGTGTCAGGATCAGGTAAGAGCTCGCTGGTCAATGAGATCCTTTACAAATATCTGGCGAAGAAGCTGAACCGTGCCAGAACAATTCCGGGAAAGCATAAAAAGATAGAAGGTGTGGAGCAGTTGGACAAGGTGATCAATATTGATCAGTCACCAATTGGTCGTACACCGAGATCCAATCCGGCAACTTATACGGGTGTGTTTGATCAGATCCGTGACCTGTTTGCAGCAACACAGGATGCCAAAGAACGAGGCTATAAGAAAGGGCGTTTTAGCTTCAATGTAAAGGGCGGACGATGCGAAGCATGTTCCGGTGACGGTATTCTGAAGATTGAGATGCATTTTCTGCCGGATGTGTATGTTCCGTGTGAAGTGTGCGGTGGCAAGCGCTATAACCGCGAGACACTGGAAGTGCACTATAAGGGCAAGAGTATTTATGATGTGTTAAATATGACGGTAGAAGAAGCGTTGACTTTCTTTGAAAATGTTCCATCCATCCGGAGAAAGATTGAGACGCTGTATGATGTGGGACTTTCCTATCTGCGTCTTGGACAGCCATCGACGACATTGTCCGGAGGTGAGGCACAGCGGATCAAGCTGGCTACAGAGCTCAGCAAGCGCAGTACCGGTAAGACTATTTATATTCTGGATGAGCCGACGACGGGACTGCATTTTGCAGATGTGCATAAGCTGACTGAGATTCTGAAGAGGCTGGCATCCGATGGTAATACGGTTGTGGTGATCGAGCACAATCTGGATGTGATCAAAACGGCAGATTACATTATCGATATCGGGCCTGAAGGCGGTGCAAAAGGCGGTACAGTGATCGCAGAAGGCACGCCGGAAGAAGTTGCACTGAATCCGGTATCTTATACAGGTAAATACATCGACATGATGTTGAAGAAAGGATAAACCTGAAAAAAAGACTTTTCAACAGACACAAAGTTTACTATAATGTCATTGTTGACAGATTTCATGAATAAGAACGAATGATAAAGAGGTATAATAAGTAGAGTTACTTATTATACCTCTGTGCATAAATGTAGTGGCTGGTTCAGGAAGTAACCGGATGATGAAAGGGGAACAGGAATGGCAGTTGAAATCGGAATTGATTTGGGGACCGCAAGCGTTCTGGTGTATGTGAAAGGGAAGGGCGTAATATTAAAAGAGCCTTCCGTAGTAGCATATGACCGGGATACCAACAGCATCAAAGCAATCGGAGAAGAAGCCAGACTGATGCTTGGCAGGACGCCGGGGAATATTGTGGCAGTGCGTCCGCTGCGTCAGGGCGTGATTTCGGATTATACAGTGACAGAAAAGATGATCAAATATTTTGTGCAGAAAGCAATGGGCAGGAGAGCTTTCAGTAAGCCGAGAATCAGTATCTGTGTGCCGAGTGGAGTGACAGAAGTAGAACGTAAGGCAGTTGAAGAGGCGACCTATGCAGCAGGAGCTCGTGAAGTCAGACTGATCGAAGAACCGGTGGCTGCTGCAATCGGTGCTGGAATCGATATTTCCAGACCGTGCGGCAATATGATCGTAGATATCGGAGGCGGTACGGCAGATGTGGCGGTTATCTCGCTGGGTGGAACTGTGGTTAATACTTCTATTAAGATTGCCGGAGATAACTTTGATGATGCGATCGTGCGCTATGTGCGGAAGAAGCATAACCTGCTGATCGGGGAGCGTACAGCAGAGGATATTAAGATCAAGATCGGATCAACATATCCGCTGGTAGAGGAAGAGTCTATGGAAGTGACAGGACGGAATCTTATGACCGGGCTTCCGAAGACGGTGACGGTAACATCTGCGGAGACCGAGCAGGCATTGAAGGAGCCGGTTGGGCAGATTGTAGAAGCGGTTATCAGTGTGCTTGAACGTACACCACCGGAACTTTCAGCAGATATTCTGGATCGTGGAATTGTGCTGACCGGAGGTGGGGCAATGCTGCGAGGACTGGAAGAACTGATTGAAGAACGAACCGGAATCAATACTATGACTGCAGAGAATCCTATGACAGTTGTAGCCATCGGTACTGGACAGTATGTGGAATTTATGAGCGGACGGAATGAAGGATAAAAGCAGAGAAAAGCGGTTATATGGAAGAAATCAAAGGATATGTAGAACACATCGTATATCGGAATGAGGATAATGGATATACGGTATTTAATCTGAATAACGAAGATGGAGATCTGACCTGCGTGGGTACATTTCTCTATATTGAAGAAGGTGAGCTGCTGAAGCTGACAGGCGAATATGTGAATCACAGCCTGTACGGACTGCAGCTTTCCGTGTCTGAATCAGAGGTCTGCGAACCGGAAGATCTGATGTCGATCGAGCGATATCTGGGCTCAGGGGCAATCCGTGGAGTCGGCGCTGCACTGGCAGGGCGGATTGTGCGAAAGTTTAAAGAAGATACATTCCGAATTATAGAGGAAGAACCGGAGCGGCTGGCAGAGGTCAAAGGCATCAGTGAGCGCAAAGCAAGAGAGATCGCAGAGCAGGTAGAAGAGAAGAAGGACATGCGTCAGGCAATGATCTATCTGCAGAAATATGGCATTTCTATGACGCTGGCAGCAAAGATTTATCAGTATTATGGCAATGGGATTTACCGTGTGCTGGAAGAGAACCCTTACCAGATGGCGGATCATATCAGTGGTGTGGGATTCCGAACTGCGGATGAGATAGCGAAGAGAATCGGTATTCATACGGATTCCGATTACCGGATCCGCAGTGGAATATTTTATACATTGCTTCAGGGAGTGAATGCAGGGCATATTTTCCTGGATGAGGAACTTTTGGCACGCAGGGCAGGACAGCTGCTGGAAGTGGATCTGGAGCATATTGAAAAATATCTGATGGATCTGTCTATGGAACGCAAGGTGATTCTGAAAGAAGCAGACGGCGTGAAGCGAGTATATCCATCGAATTATTATTATATGGAAATGAATACAGCGAAGATGCTCCATGATCTAAATGTTACCTATGATGTGAGTGAGACAGGAGTATTGCACCGACTGGCACAGATTGAGGAAAATATGGATCTGCCGCTGGATGAGAAACAGCGGGAAGCGGTTGTTGAGGCGGTACGTCATGGAGTACTTGTGCTGACCGGAGGACCGGGAACCGGTAAGACAACGACAATCAATGCCATGATCCATTATTTTGAAAGTGACGGAGCGGATATTCTGCTGGCAGCACCGACCGGAAGAGCAGCAAAGCGTATGACGGAGACAACCGGATATGAAGCACAGACGGTACACCGTCTGCTGGAAGTCAGCGGTAACCCGGAGGATGAAGAACAGAAAAACGGCTTCAGCCGGAACAGGGATAACCCACTGGAAACAGATGTGATCATAGTAGATGAGATGTCGATGGTGGATCTTCCGCTGATGCATGCACTCTTGTCGGCTGTGTGCGTGGGGACGAGACTCATCCTGGTGGGAGACCGGAATCAGCTTCCATCTGTGGGACCGGGAAGCGTGCTGAAGGATATTATTGCGTCCAAATGTTTCCCAGTAGTGAAACTGACGCGTATTTTCCGTCAGGCAGGCGAGAGTGATATCGTGGTAAATGCTCACAAGATCAACCGCGGAGAACCTGTGATTCTGGACAATAAGAGTCGTGACTTTTTCTTTCTGAAGAGGCAGGATGCCAACACGATCATCAGTGTGGTGCTGACATTGATCCAGAAGAAATTGCCAAAATATGTAAATGCAGAGCCATATGATATCCAGGTGTTGACACCCATGCGGAAAGGTTTGCTCGGGGTAGAAAGGTTAAATGGTATTCTGCAGGAATATCTGAATCCTCCATCACCGTCTAAAGCGGAAAAAGAATATGGTGATAAGAAGTTCCGCGAGGGCGATAAGGTCATGCAGATCCGCAATAATTACCAGATTGAATGGGAAGTATGCACCAAATACGGTATGACGGTGGATAAAGGCCTGGGTGTGTTTAATGGTGATATGGGCATTATCCGGGAGATTAATACATATGCAGAGACTATGACGGTAGAGTTTGATGAACACAGACAGGTAAGCTATTCCTTCCAGTCGCTGGATGAACTGGAACTGGCTTATGCAATCACCATTCACAAGTCTCAGGGAAGTGAGTATCCGGCGGTAGTAATTCCGCTACTTCAGGGACCGAGACAGTTATACAACCGCAATCTGATTTATACAGCAGTAACCAGAGCAAGAAAATGTGTGACACTGGTAGGCAGTGAACAGGTCTTTGCAGACATGATCCAGAATAATAACGAGCTGAATCGTAATTCGAGCCTGGCAGAGCAGATCAGGGAGTTCTGCCTATGAGAATACGAGCACTTATTTCTAAAACTATTTCTAATATTACAGTCTTTACAGATAAAATCATGGTATTCCTGTTTCCTAATACCTGTCCGTTTTGCGGTAAGGTATCGGAGGCGGGAATCTGTGGTGCGTGCAGAGCAAAGCTTCCTTATGTGAGGAATCCATATTGTATGCGTTGTGGTAAGCCAATTCGGCGTGAAGAAGAGGAATACTGTTACGACTGCAGCAGGCACTCGCATTATTATGAGAGCGGCAGGGCGGTCTGGCAGCATGTGTCAGTGGTGCGCCCGGCAATCTATCAATTCAAATATCATAATCGACGGATATATGGCTGTGCATTTGCCCGTGAGATGGTACGTGCATATGGCAGAACAATACGTAAATGGCAGATCGCCATCATCATCCCAATACCACTCAGCAAAAGCAGAAGACGGAAAAGAGGATATAATCAGGCAGAAATCCTGGCAAAAGAGATTGGCAGACTTATGGACATTCCGGTAGATACAGAAAGCCTTATCCGAAATAAAAATACAATTCCACAGAAAGTTATGGACGCGCGGGGACGGCGGAAAAATCTGCAGCACGCATTTGCCTGGAAGGGAATGAAACTGCAGGGAGTCAACGTGTTGCTGATCGATGACATTTACACGACAGGAAGTACAATCGACGTGGCGGCGAAGACGGTAAGACTTGCTGGCGCTGAGAAAGTGCATTTTCTGACGGTAAGCATTGGACAAGGTACATGATATTTGGTATACTAAATAATGATGTTTAGAAATAATAATAACTAAGTGTAGAGATAACGAGGTGCAGAATGTTAGATGAGAAAAAAGTCAAGCTGATGACAAGAATGGCTCTCTATGAGGAACAGCAGGGGAGAGAGGATCTGAAGGTCAGTGCTTACTATAGAAAAGACTATACCAGTCTGCATACGCTGGCGACTATTTTGTGGGTAACGATAGGATATGTATGTCTGGTCGTACTTCTGGGAATCAGTGTGTTTGATAAGTTGATGGAAAAGATGTCTGTCGGCATGATCATTGTTACAGCAATTGCGATCGTAGCAGCGTATCTGGCAATTATAATTGCATATGCAGTATATACGCATGTTACCTGCAATAACCGACACAAAGAGGCAAGGGCGAGAGTGAAGTTATATAATCATGATCTTGCCAGACTTCTCAATTTATATAAGAAGAAAGATATGAAGAAGGAGAACAGATAGTTATGGAAAGCGTATTAGAACTGAAAGGGAAATTACAGAATGTCTATGCACAGTATTCGACATACATAGATAAGGTGGTACGCTTTGTACTGGCGTTTGTGGCGTTCTTTATGATTAATCGGGAGATAGGTTATATGCATATGCTGGCGAATCCAGTAGTTGCATTGGGGCTGGCTGTGATATGCGCTTTTCTTCCGCCAATCTTCACACTGGTAGCAGGAGCGGTACTGACGATGGCACATGTCTATAGCGTATCCCTGGGCATGCTGATCGTGACAGCACTTCTGTTTGTGATCATGTATGTATTCTATCTTCGATTCGCACCAAAGACAGCGATCGTGATATTAGTAGTAGTGACAGCATATATTGCTAAGGTTCCGGCAGCTGCATTGGTGGCATTAGGTCTGCTTGGCACACCGGCATATGCAGTTCCGGCAGCACTTGGAACGATTGCGTATTATATGATTCACCAGGTGAAAAAGTCGGCAGCGGCAATTCAGGCTGCAAAGAGCAGCAGCTTTGTAAATGATATGATCAAATTTGCCAAACAGGCAGTTTCCAGCAAAGAAATGTGGCTGATGGTGATCGCCGGCATAATCTGTATCATACTGGTATATACCATTCGTCGTGCAGCGATGGCACATGCATGGAAAGCCGCAAGCGTGGCTGGGGCATTGGCGTATCTGATCGTGGCAACAGCAGGCGGTTCTGTACTGAGTGTAAAGACTTCTACAACAACACTGTTCGTAGGGGCAGTTGTAGCGGTAGTGATCGGACTGGTTCTGGAAATTATATTCTTTGCAGTAGATTACAGCAAATGCGAATCCCTGCAGTTTGAAGATGATGAGTATTATTACTATGTAAAAGCAGTTCCGAAAGTGGGAGTAACTGTTCCAGAGAAGACAGTACAGCAGATCAACAAGCGTGAAGAATATCCTTCTGAGACAGAAGTGATTGATGCAAAGGAACTGCGTAAGAAGACACAGCAGCATGCACAGAAAGATGCTGCGAAGAAGCATGTGAGAAAAGAAACTCCAAGTCATGCGGCACAGGAACCAGTCAGACATGCTAAGAAACAGCAGGCAGGACAGGAACGTAAGCAGGCAAGACCAAGAAAGACAGTGGACAGACAGCAGCCGAATCCAAAGAAGGCAGCAGTTAAGAGAAAACCGTCTCCACAGAAGAGACAGTTATCCGATGCGGATACCGAGCATCTGCTTCTGACACAGAGTCTCGAGAAAGAATTGAATCTGAATAAAGATAATAAATAAAAGATATAAAAGAAGCAGCACAGGCAGACAACAAGTTAAGAAGAATGGGGAGGTGACAGAATGGCGCAGAGAATATCGCAGTTTTTTGAACAATATGTAAAAGGCATTTATTTTCCGGAATTGCGTTTCACGGACATTCTGGAAATCCTGATCATTACATTTCTGATCTATCAGATTATGGTATGGATCAAGAATACCAAGGCGTGGATGCTGATGCGTGGCATTCTGGCACTTGCGGGATTCATACTGGTGGCAGCCATTTTACAGATGCATACGATCCTGTGGCTGGCAAAAGAAGCAGCAGCAGTTATGGCTGTGGCGGCAGTGGTCGTCTTTCAGCCCGAACTCCGACGAGGTCTGGAGAAGCTGGGCGAAAAACAGATGCTGACATCCATGCTTCCGTTTGATTCCAAAGAGCGAGTGCGGTTCAGTGATGAGACAGTTGATGGTATCGTGCGTGCTGTATTTTCCATGAGCAAAGTAAAAACAGGAGCACTGATCGTAGTAGAACAGCTGATCCAGCTGACAGAATATGAGAGTACCGGTATTCAGATGGATTGTCTGATCTCCAGCCAGGTACTGGTCAATATATTTGAGCATAATACTCCGCTTCATGACGGAGCTATTATCGTGCGGAACGACAGGATCGTGGCGGCAACCTGTTACCTGCCATTGTCTGATAACATGGAACTGAGCAAGGATCTGGGAACCAGACACCGTGCGGCAGTCGGTATGAGTGAAGTCAGTGATGCCATGATCGTAGTGGTATCTGAGGAGACCGGAGGAGTATCTGTAGCACAGGGCGGCAGACTTTCCAGAAACCTGACGGAAGCAGAACTGAGAGAGCGCTTCCATGCAATCCAGCAACGGAAGCATTCTAAGAATCCGGCGAACATTCTGGTAGAAAAACTGAAGAAAGGAAGGCATGATGATGATAAAAAAGCTGAAAAATAATTTTAGCCTGAAGCTGTTAGCCTTCCTGTTTGCATTTATGCTGTGGCTGATAGTGGTCAATATTGACGATCCGGTAATGACTAAGACATTTACGAACATACCGGTTACAGTAGAACACTCCGAGATATTGACGGAACAGAATAAGACTTATCAGATTGTAGACGACACGCAGAATGTAAGCGTAGTAGTTTCAGCAAAACGTCGGACACTGAGTAAGATTAAGGCGAGTGACATTGTTGTTACAGCGGATATTAAGGAAATGTATCTGAATACACAGATTCCACTGGAAGTAACGGTAAATGGATATGAGGGCAGCTGTGAAGCAACGGCAAGTCCGCGTAATCTGCAGATACAGATCGAGGATAATGTAAGCAAGACCACATATATTACACCAGTGGCAAGCGGTCAGGTACGAAGTGGTTATGTGCTCGGCAAGCTGACAGCTGATCCGGAGACGGTAACGATCAACGGACCAAAGTCTCTGGTGGAAAAGATCAGTAAGGTAGAGGCTGAAGTTAATGTGTCCGGACTCTCAGAGAATACCGTGCTGGATTCTGCGCTGGTATTGTACGATGAGAACAATAACGTGATCGATCAGTCAAGGCTGGCAAACAACCTGGGTAATGTAGGTGTGAGTGTATCGGTAACATTGTATCGGACAACGACGGTACCTGTGAAGGCGGATACATCGGAAATTGAAGTAAAAGAAGGATATTCCATTTCCAATGTGAAGCTGGCTCCGGAAGAGATAGAGATTGCGGGACCGGAAGATGCTTTGGCAAAGGTTAAGAGTATAGATATTCCTGCGGAAGAATTCAGTGGTGAAGCCATTGATTCCCGCACAGATTATACGATAGATATTAGCAAATATCTGCCGGAAGATATCGAACTGGCAGACAGTAACGCAAGTTCAGTAATTATTACAGTAACACTGGAAAAAGACGGAACCAAGAACTTTGAGCTTCCGGTTGGATCTATTACAGTGAAAAATCTGGATGAGAACCTGCGTATGAGTTATAACAAAACGGATAATCTGGAAGTACATGTAAAAGGATCAAAGGAACAGTTGGATACTCTGAACATTGAGCAGATTGCAATCATTGATCTGGCTGAATATACAAAAGCAGGAACCTATAAAGTGCCAGTACAGTTTAAGCTACCGGATGAATGTACGCTGACAGAAGATGTTGAAGTAGAACTCGTGCTGGAAGAGAAAGATAGCGGAGGAAATTAAAAGTATGATTACAAAAAAAGTAAAGATCACCAATCCTACGGGACTTCATATGCGTCCGGCCGGAATCTTCTGCAACAAAGCATCTGAGTTTGAATGCAGTGTCAGATTTCGTTATGACAATACGATGGCTAACGCAAAAAGTGTACTCAGTGTACTTGGTGCATGCATTAAAAGCGGAGATGAAATCGTGCTCGAGTGTGAGGGACCGGATGAAAAAGAAGCAATGGAAGCAATGGTAAAAGCAATTGAAGATGGTTTGGGAGAATAAATCAGACAAAGAGAGGTACAAATGAGTAAAGTAACACTGGTCGTCATGGCAGCAGGAATCGGAAGTCGGTTTGGCGGCGGTATCAAACAGCTGGAGGCAGTAGGACCAAACGGTGAGATTATTATGGATTATTCCATTCATGATGCGCTGGAGGCGGGATTTAATAAGGTTGTATTCGTAATCCGTAAAGATCTGGACAAGGATTTTAAAGAGATCATCGGCAGACGCATGGAGAAGCTGGTAGAAGTAGAATACGCTTATCAGGAACTGAATGATATCCCGGAGCGTTTCCAGAAGAAGACAGAAGGAAGAAAGAAGCCGTGGGGAACCGGTCAGGCAATCCTGTGCTGTAAAGATGTGGTAGATGAGCCATTTCTGGTAATCAATGCAGACGATTATTACGGCAAGGAAGCTTACAGAGAAGCATATGCATATCTGACAGGAAGAAAAGATGATAATGCGTATGAAGCGTGTATGGTAGGTTTCGTACTGAAGAATACTTTGAGCGATAATGGCGGTGTAACCCGTGGCGTATGCAAGGTAGATGAACACCGCATGCTGTCTGAGATCGTAGAGACATCCAATATTGTCAAGACCGCTGAAGGTGCGGCAGTGCAGACAGAGGACGGAGCCGTGCCAATCGATGTGGAATCAGAAGTCTCTATGAACATGTGGGGACTGTCACCGGCATTCTTTGATGTGCTGGAGAAAGGGTTTGATGTGTTCCTGGAGAAGCTGGATCCGGAGAATCTGAAAGGTGAATACCTTTTGCCGACGATCATCGGAGATCTGCTGAAAGAAGGCAAGATGAGAGTCGAGGTGCGAAAGTCACATGATGAGTGGTTCGGTGTGACTTATAAAGAAGATAAGCCGGATGTTGTGGCAAGTATTCAGAAGCTGATTAAAGACGGAGTATATCCGGAGAAGTTGTTTTAATTAAAGAATAGAAATACCGTAAAGTGTAAGTAAAAGCAGAGTCTTAAATTGGAAATTGTAAGATTCTGCTTTTTCATTGAAAATGGTATATAAAATCGTTATAATGAGATATGTAAAATTGCGTGTACTATATGCGGAGGTAAGTATTATGAAAAGGAAAATTGCATTGGTGTTGATTGCAGCATTTTGTGTGAGCAGCTTGATGCCGGAAATGCAGAGTAAAGCGAGTGAAATAAATGGGACTGAGATTCAGAGCCAAATTGAGGCTGAATCGGGCGAGGAATCGAATGAAGTTTATGAAGAGGAGCAGCAACAAGACGAGAATAAGTTAGATGATGCCGCGAATGTGGAAGAGTATGAACAGAAAGATGAAGAAAAGAATGAAGAACAGGTACCATCTATTTCCTACAGTACTCATGTGCAGAGGATAGGCTGGCAGAATCCGGTAAAGGACGGAGTACTTGCCGGTACGGAAGGAAGATCACTTCGAATGGAAGGTGTCAAGATTAATCTGGAGAATGTTCCGGAAGAAATGGGTGGAATTGAATATTCGGCTCATGTACAGAGAATAGGCTGGCAGCCTTACGTAAGCAATGGTGAAATGGCAGGAACATCTGGAAGAAGCCTACGTGTAGAAGCTGTGAGGATAAGGCTTACAGGCGAACTAGCTAATCAGTATCATGTATATTATAGAACGCATATTCAGAGCTATGGCTGGCTTGGATGGGCGAAAGATGGTGAAAAGTCAGGCAGTGCAACTTATGGGAAACGTATGGAGGCAATTCAAATCTGTCTGGTCAAAGATGGAGATCCAGCCCCAGGAAGTGAAGACAACAGTTATGTGACTCGCAGGGTTTTATATCAAGCTCATTCTCAGTCATATGGTTGGTTACCAGAAGTTTATGATAATGCTGATGGCGGAATGATTGGAAAGTCTAAGAGATTGGAAGCGTTAAAAATCAGCCTGCCAGATCAGGAATATGATGGAGATATTGAGTATCGTGCGTTTGTGCAGGGAGTTGGCTGGCAGGAGTGGAAGAAGAATGGACAGCAGATTGGAACTGTTGGATCTTCGAAACGTATTGAAGCAATGGAGGTACGCCTTACAGGCGAATTGGCTGAAAAGTATAGCGTATACTATAGCGTACATATGGCAAATGTTGGATGGAGCAGCTATGCAAAAGATGGAGAGACTGCAGGAAGTACAGATCTGAGCAAACGTATAGAAGCTGTTCGTATTCAGATTGTGAAAAATGGAGAAGCAGTACCAGATACGAGTGGTATAAAATATATTGAAGGTTTAACAGCAGATAAATTGACATATAGTGGAATTGTTCAGGATTCTGGTGAAAGCAATGAAGTGATCAGTGGGGAAACACTTGGTACAATTGGCAAGTCTAAACGTTTGGAAAGCTTGAAAATATCTTTAGATAATAATGAAGATAACATGCCGAGGGGTGAAATAGTATATGCGACACATTTATCTAATGTTGGATGGCAGGATGAGACTACAAATGGAATAGTTAATGGTTGTACAGATGGAACACATGGTATTGAAGCGGTTAAAATTTCGTTAAGTGGTGATATTGCAAAATATTATGACATTTATTACCGTGCACATATACAGTATTATGGTTGGTTAGGCTGGGCAAAAAATGGACAGGTAGCAGGTACAACTAAAGTGGGATATCGATTGGAAGGACTTCAAATTAAATTAGTATCCAAAGATGCTAGTGCACCGGGAAGTAACAGTGGATATTATACAGAACAGAAATATAGAAGATATCAGAATCCATCCCAATACTATCAGATTAAAGGTAGTATCAGCCTTTCGGGAGGAGGATATAATCTTTCCAAGGGATATGAAGGAATTAAAGTACGCAAGGTAATTCAGAAACTTGGTCTGGGAAATGGTATTGGTATGGGTGGAGCTTACTATGGCGACAATGTAGTAAATGCAGTAAAGAAATTCCAAAAATCTCACGGTTTACCGCAGACTGGTACAGTAGACTTGATCACGTGGAAAGCAATGGGATTTAATGATCTAGAATGGGAGTCGTGGGGAGCATATGTAAGTCCTATTCGCGTTAATGAAAACAGTACTCGCAATCAGCATATTGAGGCAATGATTAGAAGAGCTTATGATTATCTTGGAAATGATTATGTGATTGGTGCGTCTGGTGCACCAGGACTTGGTATTGATTGTAGCGGTCTGGTTATGCAGGCATTGTATGCAGCAGGACTTGATACATCACCGATTAATCCGGTTAGTCATGCACAGCCGGGGCACGAGTATGAATCCAGAAATATGTGGGCATCATCAAAGTTTAAACATGTGCCGTACAGTCAGAGACAGCGTGGAGATTTGATCTTTTATCAGAGCAGCAATGGTGTAGTTATTCATGTGGCAATATACCTTGGCAATAATCAGGTGATTGAGGCATGGCCGAATAAAGTAGTAGTCGCACCAATTCGTTATGGAAGTGGATCTAGAGCAAATATTAAAGGGATTGCAAGACCTTTTGTATAAAATAAATGGCATCAGTGGATAAGGCAGGACACAGGAGGGAAGTATATGCGGAGAGCGAAAAGGATTATAACGGGGTTATTATGCGTAGGAATGTTGATCGGGAATGCGGGATCGGTGCATGCGCAGGAAGATGTTTCACAGGAACAGGTTACAGAAGAACAGAATGTGTTAATCGTTAATGAAGGTTCGAGCAAGGATGCGTCTATGGATGGACAGCGCAGACTCGATGAGATCTACCGGGTAGATGAAAATGGTAATACATCTCTGATAGAAGACAGCAGCTCAGATACAGCGCTTCCGGCAGATGATGAAGAGGACAGTGATGACAGAGCCAGAAGCACTTCAGTAAAGATTGTGAATTTCCGTGCTAATAAAAAAGGGGAAGCAGTCAGCAGTTCACAAGTGACAGAATATACGGAGTACAAGACCGGCGCATCAGGATATATCTGTGGCGCAGTAGGAGCAGATGGAGCGTATCTTGGCACATCGAACGGAAAAGTAAGATTTATGATAGCCGGCGTGATCGGTGAAGTGGACGAATCTAAAGTACAGGTCACAGATCTTGATAATGCGCAAAGTTACAGCAGTTATTATGCGGACAGCACAACATTAGTGCACCATATCTGTATGAATATGACGACACCGGGGTGGGGCGCATCTGTGATGGTTGGAATGCGTCCGGATTATCTGACAGCTGGAACTACCTATTATAGTTATGATGGACATTACTTTTATACCAGTTATTCAAAAATGTTGTCAGATTACCAGTCTGATACCAGAAGTCATGCAGTAAATGCAGGTAATCCTTATTACAATTATTATCAGTATCTGCCGCTTAGAACGGTAACGGAATATTCGGGTAGTGAACTGGACAGTTTTATTAATACTTATGCCGGTAGCAGTTCGAAGATGTATAATACTGGAAGTACATTTGTGAATTACCAGAATACATATGGTACAAATGCACTTCTCATGGCCAGCGTGGCAGCATGTGAAAGCGGATGGGGAAAAAGTTATTATGCATTAAACCGTAATAATCTCTTTGGACTGAATGCGGTAGATAGTGATACTGGCCAGGCATTTACTTTCAACAGTGTAGACGGATGTATTAAAGATTTTTCAGAAACATATCTGTCGAAACGATATCTAAGACCTACTTATACATATTATCATGGAGCATTTCTGGGCGACAAGGCCAGCGGTATTAATGTCAGTTATGCATCGAATCCGTATTGGGGCGAGGAAATAGCCAATGTGGCATGGAACCTGGACAAAGCAGGCGGATATAAAGATAAGGCAAAGTATACGATCGGAATAAAGGATACAGACAATATTACACATAACAATGTGAATGTCCGGAAGGATGCATCCACATCAACGGCAGTATTATATACAACCGGAAACCATTCCAATTATTCGGTATTAATCCGTGGAGAGAAGGACGGTTTCTATGAAATCCAGAGCGATGCTGTGCTGAACAGCGGACGTTCAGCTGTTGATACTTCTTCTGGTAAATACAGTGTTGGTAATATGTACAGTTATATCAGCAAAGATTATGTGAAGATCATATCGCAGGGAAACTGGAAGCCGGGAGATAATTCCGGCGGTAATGGTGGAAATTCCGGAACGGACAATGAGTCTCCAGAAGAAGGAATTGATTATTCAGTGCATTGTCAGACCTATGGATGGATGGATACAGTGGCAGATGGAGAAACAGCGGGAACATCCGGTGAATCGAAACGTCTGGAAGCGCTGAAGGTTAGTCTGCGGAATCAGTCTGTAGAAGGCAGCGTGAAATATAGAGTACATTGTCAGACGTATGGCTGGATGGATTGGACAGAGAATAGGGCAGAGGCTGGGACATCTGGTGAGTCAAAGCGTCTGGAAGCTATACAGATTGAATTAACTGGCCAGATGGCAGACAAATATGACATTTATTACCGGGTACACAGCCAGACTTATGGCTGGCTAGACTGGGCAGCAAATGGTGAAATGGCAGGTACATCCGGCGAATCCAAACGTTTGGAAGCAATACAGATTAAATTGGTTTTAAAGGGAGAAAATCCACCGGGAAACACGGATACACCATATATACAGTCATTGGTTACATATAAAACTCATGTACAGACGTATGGCTGGCAGGATTGGAAAAAGGATGGCGAAACGTCAGGAACAGCGGGAGAGGCGAAACGTCTGGAGGCTATTCAGATGGAATTAGTGAATCCGATAGTAGATGGTGCTGTTGAATACCGTACCCATGTACAGACATATGGCTGGCAGGATTGGAAAAAGGATGGCGAAATATCAGGAACGTCAGGCGAATCCAAGAGATTGGAAGCTATACAGATTCAGTTGACCGGAGATATGGAGAAAAAGTATGATGTGTATTACCGTGTACACAGTCAGACCTATGGCTGGCTTGGATGGGCGAAGAACGGAGCACCGGCAGGTACAACAGGGCTTTCGAAACGTCTGGAGGCAATTGAGATAAAGCTGGTTCCGCAAGGAGCAGGAGCACCGGGAAGTATGGATAACAGCTACGTAACACAGTGATTAAGTAGTATTTCAGGAGTGTATTATGAAGAAACAAAAGAGAGCAATCGCAATATATATGGCAATTTTGTTATTAGCGGGAACCGTGGCAGTAGAACCTTTACGAGCAAGTGCTGAGGAACAATCAAATGTCACACAGGTAGAAGAGGGAGAGGAACAAGTTTCTCAAGGGATCGATACATCTAAAGAGGATACGGTGTCCGAAGAAGAACAGGAAGAGTCGAATAAAGATTTGAGTGATGAACAGGAACAGAATAATAATATATCCGATGATGATAATGAAGATATAGAAGAGTTAAAAGCAAACAGCTGGAGATATCAGGATGGAGAACCTGTTGCTCAGGATAATGGGATTGCTTTATATAGTAGCAGAGTAGTGTCTAATGCCTGGAAAAAAGTGAATGGTCGATATGTCAATAGTAATGGTGATATTATTCCAGGAGCTGAAAAGAAAGGTATGGATGTCAGCGAATGGCAGGGGAAAATCGACTGGGCAAAAGTAAAGGCAGATGGCATAGAATACGCAGTGATTCGCTGTGGGTATGGTAGTGATAAAACGAAATATGATGATAAATATTGGGAATATAATGTGTCAGAATGTGAGAGACTGGGAATCCCGTATGGTGTTTATTTATACTCCTATGCGGAAGACCTTAATGATGCAAAAAGTGAAGCCGAGCATACAATTCGTCTTTTGAAAGGTCATCATCCATCGCTTCCGGTTTATTATGATTTGGAAGATAAAACAGTAGAAAGTGCTGGGAAGAGTATGATATCACAGATGGCTCAAACATATTGTGATAAAGTATCTGCGGCAGGATACCGTGTTGGCATTTATGCCAGCAGAAGTTGGTGGACTTCTTATCTGAACACTGCTACATTTGATAATAGTTCCTGGTCAAAATGGATTGCGGAATGGGGAAGTAAGTGTAATTATAGCCAGTCATATGATATGTGGCAGTGTACATCCACAGGTTCCGTGAATGGAGTCAGTGGGAATGTGGATTTAAATTTCTGGATGCTAAAAACTTATGATGAGCAGCCTGTGGAAGTCAGCGACTCTAAAATTATCAGTTATTCATCGCATATGCAGACATTTGGGTGGCAGGATACAGTACCAAACGGTTATCAAACGGGAGTAACGGGATATTCAAAGCGACTGGAGGCGTTTAAAATAAATGTCGGAAGTGGTTATGGAGATCTGGGAATCCGATATTCGGCTCACGTACAGACCTATGGCTGGCAAGATTGGAAGAGCAATGGACAGCTTGCAGGAACAACTGGTGAAGGTAAACGAGTTGAAGCAATTAAAATTGAACTGACAGGAACACAGAAAAACAAATATGATGTGTATTATCGTGTACATGCACAGGGATACGGATGGCTTGATTGGGCAAAGGATGGTCAGGCAGCAGGAACACAGGGATATAGTAAGCGAATAGAAGCAATTCAGATTGCCGTTGTGCCAAAAGGAAGTGATGCACCTGGCTCTACATCCAGACCTTTTGTAAAAGAAAAAATGTCTATGCAATATAGTTCATATGCAGATGGTTTGGGATGGATGAATGCCGGTGATGGTAATGTATCCGGAACAAATGGACAATCCAGAATGCTGGAAGGGTTAACGGCATATATATTGAATGCTGATTACAGTGGAGATGTAGTATATGATACGTATATGCAGTACTCAGGATGGACCGGAGAAAAGAAAAATGGTGAAATTGCAGGGAATCCAGGCAATAGTATTCGAATGGAAGCAATAAAGATGCACCTCACTGGTGAGATGGACTCTAAATATGATCTGTATTATAGAGTTTATTGCCAGAATTACGGATGGCTTGGCTGGGCAAAGGATGATCAGATAGCTGGAACAATTGATTATAGCAAACGTATAGAGGCTGTTCAGATTAAGCTGGTGCAAAAGGACGGAACTCCACCTGGAGAGACTTCAAATACTTACAAACAGGCAAAAATAAAATACAAAACACATGTACAGACTTATGGTTGGCAGGATTATGGATATGATGGAGAGGAAAGTGGTACAACAGGACAATCGAAGCGCTTAGAAGCAATTCAGATAAGCCTTCCGGATACCAGTATGAATCAGTATATTCAGTATAAAACGCATGTGCAGACCTATGGTTGGCAGGATTGGGTGACTGGAGGTAAGATATCAGGAACATCCGGACAGTCGAAACGCTTGGAAGCAATTCAGATTAAACTGACTGGAAAAATGGATGAGAAATATGATGTATATTACCGTGTACATGCACAAACTTATGGTTGGTTAGATTGGGCAAAGAATGGAGAAAGTGCCGGAACAGAGGGGCTATCAAAGCGTTTAGAATCTATACAGATTGTATTGGTAGAAAAGGACGGCAATGCACCTGGCAGCACTTCCAAACCATTTATAAAAAAATAGTAGAGAGTGTGTAGCAAGAGAATTGACGTCTAATTCTATATGATGGTAAAATTATAAATAAATATTGGTAATATACTATATAAGACAGAAAATTCTGTAAATATCAATATGGGAGGAAATGAGAGATGAAGTCACGCATTCAGAAAAGTATCATTGCATTACTGTTGTGTCTGACGCTTGTGGGTGGTAGCTCTATATCGGCGATTCAAGCAAATGCATCGGATTTGAGTAGTAATAATCAGGCTGATAATGAGGCGCAAGGCGGACAGAATGCTGATCCTGATAAGGAGAATCCTGGTGATCAGGATATGGATTCTAGTGAAGGTCTAAAAGATTCTGAGCAGAATGACGAGGAAAAGCAAGAAGAAGTATCCGGTGGATCTAAGGGAGAAAATGAAGATTCGAATAAGGATGAAGAAGATGCAGATGGAGAAGAGACTCAGCCCATTAGTGTAGAGTATCAGGCTCATGTGCAGACATATGGCTGGCAGAAAACTGTAAAAGATGGAGAACTGGCGGGAACATCTGGACAGTCAAAACGAGTTGAAGCAATTAAAATGAAGCTGACGAATTTACCGGAAGAATATGAAGGTAGTGGCATTGAGTATGCAGTTCATGTACAAACATATGGTTGGCAGAATCCGGTAACTGATGATGCAGTGGCAGGAACATCCGGTCAGTCAAAACGTCTGGAAGCAATTACCGTAAGATTGACGGGACCAATTGCGAATGACTATCACGTATATTATCGGACTCATGTGCAGACATATGGTTGGCTTGGTTGGGCGAGTGATGGAGCAAAAGCAGGAAGTGCAACAGCTTCAAAACGCATGGAAGGTATAGAAATCAAATTAGTAAAAAACGGAGAAGAAGCACCAGAAGATACAGTGAATGCGTATAAATGCCCATTGGTAGGTTATCAGGCACATATGCAGAGTTATGGTTGGCAATCTACAGTATATGATGACGCAGTTGGAGGTGTGACTGGGAAAAGTAAACGACTGGAATCTTTGAAAATTAGCCTTCCAGATGTAGAGGGAACGACTGGATATACAGGTGGCATTTCGTATCAGACTTTTGTACAGGGGATTGGTTGGCAGGACTGGAAGAGTGATGGTCAGCTTGCTGGTACTACTGGACAGGGAAAAAGGATCGAAGCATTACGTGTAAAATTGACAGGTGATGTAGCTAATTACTATAATGTATATTATAGTTTACATCTTGCAAATATTGGCTGGACTGATTATGTATGTGGAAGTGATAATGCAATTGCTGGATCTACCGATTTGAGCAAGCGGATTGAAGCAGTGAAGATTAAATTAGTGAAGAGTGGGGAGAGTATTCCATCAACATCAGGTATAACATATGTTCAAGGCTACAAGTATAATGATTTTTATTATGCTGGTCAGGTACAGGGCAAAGGAACTACAGGAAATGTGGCGCAAGGTGCTACCGTAGGAACCACAGGACAAAGCAGAAGATTAGAAGGAATTACCTTATATCTGAATCAGGATTCTGAAGCAGTTAATCTTCCGAAAGGATCTATTCAATATGCAACACATTTATCAAAGGTTGGATGGACAGGATGGTCTAACCTGGGAGAATTTTCAGGATCGGCAGATGGCAGCCATGGTATGGAAGCAGTTAAAATCAAACTGACAGGTGATATTGCTAAGTACTATAATATATATTACAGAGCGTATGTTCAGAATTATGGCTGGTTAGGATGGGCAATGAATGGTCAGGCGGCAGGTACTTCGAAGATTGGATATCGATTGGAGGCAATGCAGATCAAACTGGTATCGAAAGATGCTTCTGCACCTGGTGCTAATTCCAGATACTATACAGAGAGCAGGAAAGTATCGGGACCAGATGCAGCAATGTATGCAAGAGCTAATATGTACAGTAGTCCTACACCATATCTTATTCTTGTAGATGGACGGACTCATCGGGTAGGAATCTATCAGGGATCGCAGGGATTTTGGTCATGTGTGAAGTATTGGGCATGCGGAGACGGTAAGCCGAGTACACCGACGGTAAGAGGTGTATTCAGTGTAGGTAACAGGGGTTACTATTTCAATTCTGGAGCATACAGATGTTTCTGGTGGACACAGTTTTATGGCGACTATCTGTTTCATAGTGTATTATGTTGGCCGAATGGAGCTATTGCGGATGGACGTGTAGGTATGGGATTATCTCACGGATGTGTCAGACTGGAAATGACAAACTGTAAATGGATCTACGATAATATTCCAAGAGGAACAACTGTTGTAGTATATAATTAAAAGTAATAAGAAAGTGCTAAACGGTAGAGGTGTACTGTTTAGCACTTTTTTCGATTGGCATCTATAAAAAGACTATGTTATACTTAACTTCATATAGGTATTTATGTGTTGAAAATACAAACTATGCTTTTAGTTGAGTTATAGAGAATTGGGAGGTTATCATGAGTAGTTTACAAGTGGAATGTAGAGAAAATTCTAAGCAACAGGAAGATTTAGAGAAGATAGTCGAAAGTAATTTGAATTTTGAACGATATGATGATTCGACAATTTTTATTACAGGTGCGACAGGATTAATTGGATCATCATTAGTGAAGACATTTTTATGTGTGAATCGTATGAAAGGAACGAATATTCATATAGTTGCAGCTGTTAGAAATGAAAAAAAAGCAAGGGATGTTTATGGAGAATTATTAGATAGGGAGGATATCGAATTATATATAGGAGATATCGTTGGAAAAATCCAGTATGATATGAAAATAGATTATATTTTTCATACAGCGAGTATTACTGCATCAAAGTTAATGGTTGAACAACCAGTCATGACGCTTGAAACCGCATATCAAGGAACATATAATGTTTTGAATTTGGCACAAGAAAAAGAAGTAAAAGGAGTTGTGTATATTTCTTCTATGGAAGTGTACGGAAAACCAGATTCGGATTTGGATTTTGTGACAGAGAAAGATCTTGGATATATTGATCTTACAAATGTGAGAAGTAGCTATTCGGAGGGAAAAAGAATATGCGAGTGTCTTTGCTGTGCGTTTGCAACAGAATTTAAGGTTCCGGTGAAGATAGCAAGACTTGCGCAGACGTTTGGCGCTGGGATTTTGCCAAGTGATAATAGGGTGTATGCTCAATTTGCTAAGAGTGTGATTGATAAAAAAAATATTATTTTACACACAGATGGCACATCGGAAGGGAATTATTGCTATATTCGTGATGTTGTGAAAGCGTTGCTTTTATTAGGATATGGAGGCGAAAACGGAGAAGCATACAATGTTGTAAATGAAAAAGCTCATATGCAAATTCGTGAAATGGCCGATCTTGTGGTTAATCAACTTGCAAAAGGAAAAATAAAAGTAATTTTTGATATTCCTGAATCAACGAAAAAGTATGGATATGCTCCATCAGTTAAAATGCATTTGAGCGGATCAAAACTACGAAAACTGGGCTGGGAACCAGAAGTAGATATGAAAGAAATGTATGAGCGAATGATTTACGACATGAGTTTAGTATAGAGTGAAGCATATTAGGATTAGAAGAGAGATGAAATGAATAGGAATCTAAAATATATGAAAAACAAGGTGAAAAAAATAAGGCATGTTATTTCATTAGTTTTGATATGTACCATTATGAGTAATGGAATAGTGTGTGCAACAACTGTGGATGTAGAGAATGGATCAGTAGAAGAGTCAGAAGAACGTAATCAAGAGGAAATTGATAATTCAAATCAAAGCGAAACGGAGGAAAATTCTGAGGAAAGTATGGAAGAAGATAATTCGGAATTGAATGGTGGCGAAGAGGTGCAGGAAGAAGAAACGGAGAATACGCTTTTTGTTGGGGCAGGTGTAGATGCTCCATATGATCTTAAAGTTAATCTCCTTTCAGAACCATATGGGATTACGAAAAATCAAATGTCCTTTAGCTGGATTGATAGTTTTGAAAATGAAATGAGTGATCAGACAGCCTATCGCATTGTAATATCAAAACGTATGGAAGATGTATATGATGGATCTTACATATATGATAGTGGGTGGGTAGAAAGTAAGAAGAATACATCCGTTTTATATGATTTGACAAATGAATTACAGGATAATGAATTGTATTATTGGCAGGTTCAGACGAAAAATATCAGTCAGCAAGAAAGTTCTTTTTCGGAACCGCAAGCATTTACAACGGCGGTGGGAAATGAGTGGATAAGCAAAAAAGGAACATGGGGGACTTCAAGTGAAAAAATTGTTTTTTATCGAACTGAAATTGAAAAAAATCAGGAAGTTGAAAAAGCAGTTATAAGTATTACCGCAACATCGGCAAAAGAGGCAAGACAATATGTTTATAATTTATATGTGAATGATAAAGAAGTGGGAATAGGGCCAGTGCGGCAAAATGGTTCTAATCTTTATTATGATTCATATGATATTACGGAATATTTAGCGGAAGGAAAAAATGTTATTGGAGCAATTAATTATTCAGAAGCAGATGCAGGATTTCTTTGCCAGATTGCATATTTTATGACAGACGGAAGTCAAAAAATTGTTTCTAATAGTACGATAAATAACAAAGAATGGAAAGTGTTAGATGGAGATAATATATATATTGGAAATGATAAGGGATCCATTGGCACAAATTATTATACGGCAAAAAAAGATAATATAAATGCAAATTTATATCCTGATGGATGGTTGAATAATGGTTATCAAACTGGAGCATGGAAAACTCCGAATATAACTTCTTCATTGAATAGCTATCAATTTGCTCCTTCTCAGATTGATCACATGAAACGATATGAGGTGGAACCTGCATCTGTTAAGAGGATTTCAGCTGGTACATATTTGATAGATATGGGAAAGGAAATTATAGGAAGTATTCGGCTGAATCTGCAATCTTCAGGACGGGTCATTAGTTTAAAATATGGAGAAGAGCTCAATGAAGACGGTACTGTTCGATATAAAATGAGAACGAGGAATGTATATGATGAATCCTGGACATTAAAAAATGGTAGCCAATCTTTATCAGGAATAAGTATGAAAACATATCGTTATGTGTGTATATCGAATTTGCCAGATGGTTTTGATGTGAATAATGTAACTGGTTTAATGATAAGGACAGAGTTTGATGAAAATGCTTCGGATTTCAACTCGTCAAATACTATATTGAATGATGCATATAATTTGTCCAAATATACTAGCAAGGCAACAACACAAGATTTGTATGTAGATTCGCAAAATCGAGAACGATTACCATATGAAGGAGATGCGTTGATTACAGCATTGAATAGTTATTCGTATTCTGATACATCAACTTCGGCAAAAGCAACTGCTGAATATTTGCTGACAAATACTACCTGGCCAGCAGAGTATTCGCTACATAATATTAGCTTGATCTATTTGAATTACTTGTATACTGGAGATAAAAGAGGATTAGAAGAGTCATATGAATTATTAAAGAAAAAAACACTAGAGAGCTATTATGATAGTTCAGTGGGATTAATGAGAGATGTTAAAGATGGAAAACTGTTATTGGCGGGTTATCAAAGAGTAATGACAGATTGGCCAACTATGGATCTTGATGGTTATAAAACTGGCGAAGCATATTATAATACAGTGTTTAACGCAATTTGTGCAGGAGCATATGCAGATATGGCAAAACTAGCGGAAGTGCTGGGATATGAAGGAGACAGAGCGTATTATCAAAATTTATCTGATACAATTAAAAATACATTAATTTCGAAAGTGTATGATAGTCAGACAGGAAGATTTTATGATGGTTTGACTATACAAGGTGAGGTTGTTGCTCACGCAGCTCAGCATGCGACTGCGTACGCATTAGCATATAAGATATATGATAATCAGGAAATGGCTGATAAAATGTGTGCTTCGATTGAGAGTGATGGAGAGGTTAAAATGAGCCTGTATGGAACATATTATTTATTGAGAGGCTTGTATGACAGTAATTATGGGGATTTGGCTAGAAAGATAATTAGTAATCCTGATGATGAGTTGGGTTCAAAAAGCTGGGCATATATGATGTATGGACAAAATGCGACAATTACGACAGAGTATTGGAATGATATATCAAAATCCAGCATGTCAAAAGCGCATGCATGGGGAGCGTCTCCAGGAATTATGATGGTGCAAGGGATGTTTGGTATTAAGCCTACTTCACCTGGATTTGATACTTTTGATGTAAAAATGCAACCAGGTGGAATTTCTAATGCATCAGTTCGCGTGCCGACTTTAAAAGGGGAAATTTCTGCTTCATATCAATTGGATAGTGCAGGAAATGTTTCTGGACAAATATCAGTTCCATCTAATTCTACAGCTACAGTATACATTCCATATAATAATGAATCATCTTCAGTTTATATTGATGGTCAGTTGACTGATGTTGAGAAAATAGATAATTATCTAAGTTTTCAATTGAGTGCAGGTATACATTCATATGAGTCATCTTCGGGGATGTTGATAGATGAATCTGAATGGCTGGAAGAAGATGTGGTTTATAGTGCATACAGAGATGGGAACTGGACTGAAGAAACTACTAATAGAACTGACATCAGAAATGATAAATCAGCTATGATTGAGGCGGTTCGTTTGCGAATTAAGAATCAAAGTGTGAGTGGCGACATTCAGTATAGTGCATTTGTACAGAATTATGGTTGGCAGAATTGGGTTGGTTCAGGAAAGGATGCAGGTATTCCGGGAAGTGGGAAGAGAATGGAAGCGTTTTGCGCGCAGTTGACAGGAGACCTAAATGATAAATATGATATATATTATAAGACGTATGTAGAAGGTGAAGGATGGCTTGATTGGGCATCGAATGGTGAACCTGCTGGATCTAGCGGATATTCTAAAAAAATATTGAAAATTCAAGCTACGTTAGTAAAAAAAGGGGAGACACCGCCCGGAAATACAAGAAGAGCTTATATTTCGAAAGAAAAAAATGTTTCATACCAGACACATGTGCAAAATTATGGCTGGCAACCGGAATGCGGTGATGGTGAAACATCAGGGTCAGTTGGAAGTTCTAAACGTTTAGAGGCAATAAAGATCGAATTGAAAAATTCGATAAACGGAGGCATATCTTATTGTACACATGTTCAGACGTATGGATGGCAAGATTGGAAATCAAACGGAGAACTTGCAGGAACTAGTGGTGAAGGAAAACGTTTAGAGGCTATAAAGATAAAGCTTACAGGAGAGGTAGCTGAACAGTATGATATATATTATCGAGTGCATGCACAAACTTTTGGATGGCTAGGTTGGACGAAAAATGGAGAATCAGCTGGTACAGAAGGATATGGAAAGCGCCTTGAAGCGATAGAGATTAAATTGGTGAAAAAAGGAAATGCTGCACCAGGGGATACATCAGATAGCTTTCGTAAGGCACTGCTTGGCTATAGTACGCATGTGCAAAATTATGGCTGGCAATCATATGTATATGATGGAGAACTGTCTGGAACAAGTGGAGAAAGCAAGCGACTGGAAGCAATTAGAATTCAAAATAGTAATGTGGATGTGTCTGGGAGTGTTCTGTACAGAACACATGTGCAAAATTATGGATGGGAGAACAAATGGAAATGTGACGGAGAGCTGTCTGGAACAAGTGGAGAAGGAAAACGTTTGGAAGCCATTCAAATTCGTTTAGAAGGAGATTTACAGAAAAAATACGATATATATTATCGAGTGCATGCGCAGTCTATAGGATGGCTTGATTGGGCGAAAAATGGAGAGTCAGCTGGTACAGAAGGACTTTCAAGAAGATTAGAAGCTATTCAAATTGTATATGTAGAAAAAGATGGTAAAGCACCGGGAAGTACAAGATGTCCGTTTGTTGGACCAGAAAGGAAAATAGCATACAGAACACATGTTCAAACATATGGCTGGCAAGGCTATAAATATGATGGATTAATGAGTGGAACAAGTGGCGAGTCAAAGCGATTAGAAGCAATAGATATACATCTTGAAGATAAGTCTATACCAGGAGAAGTTCGATATAAAACTCACGTTCAAACGTATGGTTGGCAATCATGGGTAACGGATGGTCAATTGAGTGGAACAAGTGGTGAATCCAAGAGATTGGAGGCGATTCAAATTGAACTTACTGGAAAAATTGCAGGGAAGTATGATATCTATTATCGAGTGCATGCACAAACGTACGGTTGGTTAGGCTGGGCGAAAAATGGAGAATCTGCAGGTACAGAAGGACTTTCGAAACGATTGGAAGGAATTCAGATTGTGCTAGTAGAAAAAGGAGGAGAGGCACCGGGAAAAACAGGAGGAGCATTAATAAAATAGTACAAACCTAGAAGATTGTTGGGTAAATAAAACTGGCACTTTACAATTGATGAAAGTGCCAGTTTTTGTGATTGTATGCCTATACAATAAAACCACCTGCTATGCTGGTGGTTCCCCTTACGGCT
>OLQG01000666.1_pt1 | contig 26279 bp, 18 predicted proteins | sample 1672221 | NCBI WGS metagenome assembly OLQG01 (sample SAMEA3136660, study PRJEB25190) | human gut metagenome | biome: human gut; feature: human-associated habitat; material: faeces | place: Austria | collected 2013
TGAATATACATTGTGAAATCGCGTCCGGGATAACGACCAACACATTAAATAGCAACTTAGCTAAGTACCTTCCTGGACTCCTCATCCGCAAATTGCTGCCGTACCAACTGGTAATAGTAGCCTTTCTTCGCTAACAGTTCCTTGTGTTTTCCCTGCTCTACAATCTTGCCATCACGGACTACCAGGATCAGGTCGGCGTTTCGGATAGTGGACAGGCGGTGGGCGATCAGGAAGGAAGTGCGGCCTTTCAATAGTTTGTCTGTGGCCTGCTGGATCAGCTGCTCGGTTTTGGTGTCGATAGAGGAGGTTGCTTCGTCCAGAACGAAAATGGCGGGATCTGCCAGTACTGCGCGGGCAAAGGAAATAAGCTGCTTTTCTCCGGTGGAGAGACGGTCGCCGCCTTCACCTACGTCACTGTCATAACCTTTGTCAAGCTTTTCGGCTACCTCATCGGCATGAACTGCCTTCGCAGCAGCCTTTACTTCTTCATCAGTGGCATCCAGTCTTCCATAACGGATATTCTCCATCACAGTCCCGGAGAACAGATGGGGATTCTGAAGCACATACCCGATGTTGCTGTGCAGCCACAACTGACTTCGCTCACGGTAATCTCTGTCGTCGATGAGGATTCTTCCCTTAGTGGGCTCAAAGAAACGGCAGGCCAGGTTCACCAGCGTACTTTTTCCTGCACCGGTCTCTCCGACGATTGCCACATTGGTACCAGCCGGAATTTTCAGGTTGAAGTTGCTGAGCACCTCTTCTTTTCCATCGGGATACTGGAATGAAACGTTTTCAAACTCAATGTCGCCTTTAATGGGTTCCCAGTTCTCCTTGTGGGGATCAAAGAAATCTCCATACTTTTCCAGAACCTCTGGGGAGTCTACCACCTGGGGCTTCTCTTCCAGAAGGGAGGTCACCCGCTCAATATTTGCCTGAGCAGAAATGCACTGGGACAAAATTCCTGCAAGTCTCTGAATTGGTTCAAAAATTCCAACTGCATATGCAGTAAATGCAGCAAGTGTTCCTATGTCCATACTTCCATTCAGAACCATAATGCCGCCACGCTCCAGTACAAGGGCAGTTGCCAGAGCTCCAAAGAAAACTACCAGCGGAATATAAATTGCATTTAATCTGGCAGCCTTGATAGACGCACTTCTCATCTCCTCAGTGACAGAGGCAAACTCCCGGAAGTTTTTCTCCTCCACAACCAGGGATTTCACAGTTTTCGCGCCCATAATTCCTTCGTTGTAGCCACTTGTGATCTTGGAATTGATTTTTCTCACCTGACGGTTCCATGTGAGGATCTTATTCTGGAAATACCAGGTAAGGACTGCAATAGCTGGAACGATCAGCATGATCACCAAAGCCAGTTTCCAGTTCAGAAACAGCATTGCAACAAACACACCCACTACATAAAAGATAGCCCACAGCATATCGATCACATCCCAGGCGATCAACTCTGTGATCCTGGCTACGTCGTTCATTACCCTGGACAGGATATATCCAACCGGAGTTGCATTGTAGTAGGAAAAAGACAGCTTCTGAAGATGAACAAACAATGCCCTTTTCATATCACGGCCTGTTTCCACATCAAGTGTCATGCAGCCTCTGGTGAAACAGATGACGGACCACATCTGAAAGACGATCACTGCAATATACAGCGCAATAAATCCTCCAAGTCCTGCCAGAGTATTTTTCTCGATAAAGGAATCAATGGCCTGTCGCTGAAATAACGGCATGATAATATCCACTACGGAGCAGAGAATATTCATCACAATTACCATAATCAGCACATTTTTCCGGGGTGCAAGGAAAGGGAAAACCTTTTTCCAGATGGAAATATCAATGGATTTTGTATATTCTTTTTCTTCTATCCGCACATTGCACCTCCTTCCATGAGACGGATGTCACTGTTCATCTGAATCTCATAAATGTCTTTGTATGGTCCCTCCTGGTGGATCAGTTCCTCATGGGTACCCATCTGCTGGATTTCTCCCTTGTCCATCACAATAATACAGTCAGCCTGCATAAGAGATGTGATCCGGTGGGAAATCATAATAACCGTTGCTTTCTCCATCTCTTTTTTCAGTTCTTTGCGGATCTTGTTGTCTGTCTCCGTATCTACTGCGGATAGGGAATCGTCAAATACCAGGATCGGAGCTTCTTTCATCAGCATTCTGGCAATTGCAACACGCTGCTTCTGTCCACCGGACAAAGTGACGCCACGCTCACCTACGATGGTGTCATATCCGTCTGTAAAATGAAGAATTGACTCATCTACACAGGCAATCTCCGCTGCATGGCGGATTTCTTCATCCAGAAGCTTCTCCTTTGTGATGCCAATATTCTCACGGATGGTTCTGGAGAAAAGGAACGGTTCCTGGAGTACCATGCCGATATTCTGGCGCAGGTACTGACGGTCAATGTCACGAATGTCTGTACCGCCAATGGTAATACTGCCGCAGTCTTCCGGCAGATCATATAAACGGTTCAGTAAATGGACCAGAGTTGATTTTCCACTTCCAGTTGTGCCAAGGATTGCAAAGGTGCTTCCGGATGGGATTGTGAAATTGATATTTTTCAGAACCGGGTGGTCTGGAGAATAACCGAAAGATACATCGCGGAAGCAGATATCGCCATCCATGGCAGGTTTCATTCCACTGACAGGTCCCAAAGTCTGCTTTTCTCCACAGCCTTTATTTTCGGAATCCTCACTCGTTTGCTCTGCTGTCCGCGCAGGAATCTTATAAGCCAGAGTTGCCTCACTCTGTCCTGCCTTCTTCTTTTTCACAATATTCTCTGCATTTTCATTTCTGTCTGTAGACTTAGCTTCACACTTTACAGCAGCATCTTCTTCCTCAGCCTCCAGAATATAAGCCACACGTTCCATGGAAACCCCAGCCTTACTCATATCTGAAATAATCCTTCCCAGGCTTCGCACCGGCCAGGTCAGGGACGCATTATAGGAAATAAATGCCATAAACTCTCCCAATGTGATCTGTCCATTCACGGCAAAAGCAACACCAGTCACCATAACCACCAGCACCTGCAGGTTAGTGATCAAATCTCCCGATGCCCAGTAAACGCTCATCAGTTTTCCAAGATATACCCATAAATTGGAGTAGGCATTATTTTTCTCATCAAACCGGTCGATTTCATACTTTTCTCTACCAAAAGCACGCACTACACGAACTCCAGTCAGATTCTCCTGCACGGTACTGGAAAGTGCCCCCTCCGCCTCATCAGCATCCTGAAAACGTTTCCCGATCCTGGAATAGAAATAGCAGGAATAACCGATGATCACCGGGAAAAAAGCTGCTGCAGCCAGTGTGATCTGCACATTCATGGAAAACATGATTCCCAGATACAGTACGATCAGGAAACAGATTCGAAACACCTCCGGCAGCTGCCTGCACACAAAGTTACGGATCACTTCCACGTCAGAGGTACATCTCTGAATGATCTCCCCGGTCTGGTGCTTTACATGCCAGGAAAAAGGCAGATACTGGGTGTGGTGATACAAGGTGTCACGGATGGATTTCAGGAAATTCTCTGAGCCTTTTGCCAGGCACATTTTACTTAAGTAATTAAAAACTCCCGAAAGAACTGCCGAAGCAGCTACCAGAAGTGCTGCCAGAAGCAGTGTCTGCCGCACATTCAGACCATCCGGAATTCCATCCAGCACCAGAATATGGTCTGCTGTGTATTTCACGATCTGTGGGATCAACGCATTACATGCTGTAAACAACACCGAAAATAATAGCGTTCCCACAAAAAACCGGATATTTCCTTTCAGGAAACGGAAAATGATCCGGAATTTCCCGGTTTTATTCTTCGTATTCATACTTTCCCCCCATTTTATAGAAAAAGGACACTCCCTGAACGAATCAAGGAATGTCCTCCTTCACTCCAAAAGTTTTACATATTCTTTCCAATGCATCATATTCCAAGGCCTGGTTTCCTACATAACTCTCAAAGGCTCCAAAAAATTCCCAGGCTGCAGGCTGCAGATACAGTTCTTTTTTCACATATCCATCCAGGATCACTGCTTCTGGCAAAAAGCTTTTATAGGCGGCGCTCTGTGCCCCCAGCACATAAATCCTGTGCTCCTTCGACAGCTGCTCCAATGCTTTTTTCTGCTCTGCTGTTGGTGCAAGCTCACCATTTACCAGAATACTTCCCGGAATCGGCTTTTGTACCAGCTTCATAGAAATACGTTCTCCCTGCAGGTTCCATTTCCCACACACAAGGTAAGTCTCACCATTGTAGGAAACCGTTTCCACCTGGTTTTCTTCTGGTCTGGCTGCAGCAAGTACCGGAAGGCGCATTATCCGAAGGCGGTTTTCCTTTCCGTAGTCTCCCAGCTGCTGGCAATCTGCCGGAGCATATATCCGGTCAAATACAGTAAGGGCTTTTCGCCATCTTGCCGGATATTTTTCATGGATGTAAGGCAGAAAATCAAGATCCACCAGAACTTTCATTTTTGCCGGTGCCTCTGCTGCCAGATAATATGGCAGATACCCGGTACTTCCAGCCATGATCACCACATCCCAGGAACTGCTGCCGAACAGCCTGCCCCACTCTCTTCTGGCAAGCATTCGCATATATCTTCGTATTTCCGGATTTTCCAGATAAAGAGCCGGATTTTTCTCAATCATACGGTAATTCAGGAAATCTTCCTCACTCAAAGTCATCCTTCCTGCGCCCATCACTTTTGGAAGCTCTTTTTCAAAGGCGAGAAATTCTTTCACATCTCCCCTGCTTCCAAGCCAGCCACTATAAATAACCGTATCATATTTTTCCCTGTCCATACTGTCTGCAAGCTTTCGGACAACAAGCTTAGCCTCCCGCTCGGCTTTCCAGCTGCTAAGGATCAGGACTTTCTTCCTTTCCTCCTGATTTCGAAGGGAGAAAAACTCCATTCCAGGCACTGCATTCTGCCTTCGGATACACTCCAGAAGACTGCCTCTGCCTTCTTTTAATCCTTCCTTTTTCTCTATGATCACTTTTCCATCATAGACTTTTCCCAGGGTGCATTTTTCCAGCCATGCTTCCTTCGCTTTGCGCTTAGACGGAGCGTAGATATAATCTGTTTTCAGAAGCTCCCTTGCCGTAACTGAGAGAAATTCTGCAGTCTCCACAGACTTCCTATCATAAATTTCCAGCATGGAATTAAAATAAACCTGTGCTTCTTTTTTCACAAAAGAGCCTGGCAGAACCATATTACCGATAATGTAACCTGCCTGGGAAAGCGCCTCCAGATATTCACGACTTTCCTCTTTTACATAGTCCACACCTGTTTTTTTCACCAGATGAAAACCGCCTTTTATGCAGGCCGTAACACTCGCCTTCTCAGAGGAAACATAATTCTTCAGCGCATAGTCCAGCATTTCCAGAATCAGGTCACTGCCAGGCTTTTTTTCATCTATAAGGAAGAAAAAATGGGAAGCATCCACCGGATTCCCGCATACCTCTGCGTAGGCATAGTTTTTGGAAAGTTCTTTCTTATTCTCATGGATGAATTTCAGAGCCTGACGCTTCACGCTCTCATAATCCTCCATATTATCTTTCAAAATCTTCTCTATCTCATTCATCTGAAGTCCTCTTACCTTCTATCAGCTCATCCAGCTTCTCACTCTGTTCCTGATTCCAGGATCTGGCCTGGAAGCTGTAAGGCATTTCCGTTGTGCAGTCTTCTGCCAGCAGCTTCATATTCATGGTTTTTGCAGCAAGGGTACCCAGGCTTTCTTCTTCCCCTTCCGGGCAGATAAAATAATCGCACAGATTCATAAATGCAAAGGGTTTCTCAAGCCATCCGGTAAGGATTACCCTTCCCTCCAGGTGAAGATCTGAAACCATAGCTTTCAGCTTCTGATACCCTTTCCCTTTTCCGGTAATGTAAAGACAGGTATTTTTCTCCAGACGGCAAAAAGCTTTCAGAACGTTCTGGGCTTTTTGCTGGTACATGCAGATATAATTGATTTTCTCTGTATCCGGTGCCGGAATGGCTTCCACAGTAATAACAGCTGGATTGCTTCCCTGGTATCTGGCGATAAAGTAGCTTTCTGTGGCAGATACGATTACCTGCTGGCCTGTCAGCTCCTTTGCAATCTGTTTTTCCCTGACAAAACGTGCATTGTATTGGAAAAACCGAACGTCCTCCATCTCCTTTGCCACCACTGAAAACAGGCTCTTTTTCCCGGTAAGGTCAATTGCACAGTCGAATTTCGCCTCTCCAAACAGGCGCCTTGCCTCTCTCTTGTAAAAAGCATGTGGAATATCTTTTATTTTTCCCTTCAAAAACAGCTCATTCTTCGCGATTTCTTCCGCTTTTCCGTTAAAAGGCTGACCACGGTAAAGGATCCGAAGCCCGGTAGGAAGACCTATGATCTGTTCTTCTGCAAAATCGTCTCCACCACCGCACACAAGCAGGGTAACATCGTATTTCTGAAAATCCAGGTTCTCTGCAAGTCCAAGAAATGCTTCGGTGTCATCTCCCTCCGAAAAATCGCCGGCATACATCAGAAGCTTTTTCTTTGGTGACTGCGCCTCATCCTGACAGGCTATACACCGGGAATCTTCTTTTCCGTGGAACACAATGTCTGCAAGGCGGCGGCAGACCTCTCCGTCATCTTGCGGACACGCCCAGGCTGCTTCCCTTTCGTAAACCTTCCGGTATGGCTCCATGGCTCTTTCGGCATTCTTCACATAATCTCCAAGCTGCTCATAAGTTTCTGCAACAGGACCCGGCAGCTTATCAATTCCGAAGTATAAGCCTCTGTAATTCTTATATTCTGCAAGATCCGGGATAAAGAACAAAATGGGCTTTTTCGATACCAAATAGTCAAAATAAATACTGGAATAATCGGAAATCAGAACATCTGTAGCACGAAGAAGCTCATTGGTATCTACGGTTGCAGGAATATACTGACCGGTTATCCCTACCGTGTCTTTAATGTGGTAGTATACAATCTGATGAGGCTTCACCAGCACCTGATACTCCCTGGTGTCCACATTCTCCTCGATGGTACGGATCATCTTCTCATAGGCATCCAGGCTGGTATCCGGGCTGGAATACCTGCTGCCCTTCCAGGTAGGCGCATAAAGGATCAGCTTCTTCTTTGGATCTGCCTCCACGCCTGCCATCTGCAGCTTCTTAAATATGGCCTCCCGGTCTGTGTGAAAATAGCTGTCATTACGGGGCTGCCCGATTTCCAGAATTTTTCCGGGATAAAGATTTTTCATTTTGAACGCATTCTCATAAATCTCTGTCATAAAATGATTGGGCGCGATCAGATAGTCTGCTGCAAGGAAATTCCTTACTGTATTTCCTGCACTCACCTTGCCTGCCGGAATGTCAAATCCGATGGTTTTTAACGGGATTCCATGCCAGGTATCCACAAAGATCTGCTCCTTGCGTTTGGTAAAATATCCGGGAAAGCTTACATTATTGATCAGATATTTGGCTGTAGACAGATATTCCCTGTATTCTACAGACTGGAATTTAATAAATTTCACATTTGGATAATCCCTGTAAAGTCCCATCCAGGGTTCATTATCTGAAAAATCGTCAATGACCCAGACATGGAGATACTCCTGAAATTCTGTCTGGGTCAGCAAATACTTGAAAATGGCATGAGGGCTGCAGGTCATGCCTCTGCCCCCAAATGCCTCATATAGTATACATTTTTCTTTTATGGGACTGTCAAGAAAATCCGCGTACTTCTCCCGAAGCTCCTCAGTAAGATTGTATTTAGCCTCATCCCTGGCTCTCTTCAAGGCAGCCTCAAAAGTGTCCTTCTCTTTACCGGAATTTTCATCCGGGCGGACCATCCTTTTCACCAGCTTCTTCAGGTTGTTCACGGTGATCTTCATGTCACTTCCCCCTCTTCTTCGCAACTACACGTTCAAAAAGTCCGTCCCATTCTTTCACAGCCTTGTCAATAGAGAAATCATCAGACTTGGCAATGGCATTCGCAGACATCCGGGCACGAAGATCTTCATCATGTGCCAGTTTCAGCATGGCCTGGGCAAATTTGTGGGGATCAAACGCTTCAGGAAGGAAACCAGTCTTTCCATCATCAATGATCAGATCCATGGCGCCCATATGATAAGCGATTACCGGAAGACCGAACTCAAAGGCTTCCATAATCACCATAGGCCAGCCTTCCCATCTGGATGGAAGAAGGAAAACAGAAGAATTCAGATAATACTTCTCAGGCTCATTGGTATATCCTACAAAATGGACACGCTTCTCCAGATGACGCTTCTTCGCGTCTGCCCTGATCTGGTCAAAAAGATCTCCGTCTCCGATGATATCAAGCTCCCACTCCGAATCCTCTTTACAGAACTCTTCAAAGGATTCCATCATCAGATCCAGTCCTTTGGCATATACGAAACGGGTCGCCATAAGAAAACGTTTGGATTTCACATCGCACTTCTTTTCACTGACAAAGCTTCTGGGATTGATTTTTACTTCACAATCTATTCCAAGCTTCTCCATATAGTCGCGCTTATCATAATCACTCAACACAATGTAGCGGTCCAGATTTGGCAGATACTGCTGAAGAAGGTTCTCCTGCTGCCAGAAAACGACAGGCTTCACATGAAGATATCCGTCATAGCAGTTATGCTGCCAGCCGATGGTTGCGGCTTTCAGCCGGGGCGCGATCATGGCAAGTCTCAGGCTTAGGGATGCTGTGGTAAGGATCACGTCATAATCCTGGGAATTAAAATATTCCACCCATTTCTCTCTTGTTTTTTTTGGAAAAATTGCTTCTGCAAGAATGGGATTCAGGCTTTTTTTATTAAACATACCAGATCTGTCATTGAGCTTCTTCACCAGATAGCGGGCGCAGAAAGCCGGGGTATGATGCTTATTCACGAACTGGCTGTTGTCAATGAAATCCACATTAATATCTTCACTTAAATGATACATGGTGCGGTCTTCACGAAAGCGGTCTTCATAAGTCATGATCGTCACTTCATGCTCTTTCACCAGCTCGTTTGCCAACAGGGAAACCACTCTCTTGGTTCCGCCCAGATCAAAGATTTTTGTTATCCAGATACATATTTTCATGTTATATACCACCCCTGCCGGGGCTTCCTCCTTTTGCGGGATAAATCCTGAAGCATGTAAAAAAAGGCTTTCGTATTTTCACTGTTATATCGTAATTTTGAAATAATCCAGAACACGTTTGCAGTAATTATCTGTTACATTATGAGTCTTTGCAAGAATCGCCTTACGCTGATTCTCATAGTCGTCTTTTCCATTCCTGATATCCAGAACAAACTGTTCAAACTGCTGTACATTGTAAATGTGTTCCCCTGGCATGTATTTCAGTGGATCTTCAAATACCCATCCTCTGGACTCCGTATAGGCATCATAATCATCCAGGGTAAATCCCATAGGTCTGTTAAGAAGCAGATAATCAATTGCCACAGAGGAATAGTCAGAAACCAGGGCATCCGAACAGTTGATAAACTCATAAAGCTGCAAACCATTGTCTTCCAGATCCTGATTTTCCAGGTAAACAATATTTGTCAGCACATTTTCTCCGAAGTCATATGGAATCTGGAGATAATGCTTCTTAATTACCACAAGTACATGATTATCACGACAGAAATTATTAAAAGCAAGAAGCCGCTCCTTATCGTCCAGGATCGGGATATTAAATTCATTGTTCAGCGTTTCCTCATTCAGTCTCTCGCTGCTTGCATGACGGTAGGTAGGCATCCACAGGATCAGCCTGTCACTGTCAGCTGCTTTCAGAAGCTTTTCCTTATATGCTCTTGCGGCGTCGCTTCCCTTCATCATCTGATCGTAACGCGGATAGCCAAGTGCAAGAAGCTTTCTGGAACTGCAGCCAAAGAACTCTTTCTTCGTCTCAATAAACACATCTCCTGGCACCAGACAGTAGTCGAAAAATACCTTGCGGTTGTTCTTGTTTGCCTTGTAGCCGCAGCCATGCCAGAGATTTACAAAAGTCTGACCCTTTCTTGCCATTCCGATCCAATTAAACGCCTGGGTGTAGAAAATAAAGGCTGAGGTCAATGCATAGCGGTAAGCTGCTGCCCTGCGGATCGTCGTGTTCTTCTTGAAATTGCGAACAAACTTCACATTCTCCGCCTGGTATTTCTTATACTTCTCCGGCTCATGAACCAGCCAGACAAGCTCATATTTTTTATTATATCCATTTGCAACCATATAATCAAAAAGAGCCCGGCAATTGTCTGTAAAATCATCATTTGTCTCAAACAGGATTCTGTTTTTCACCATACGCGGGGGGAATTTGCGAAGTCTTCTCACTTTCCAGCGGTCATATAAAGCGTAAGTCACATAGCCTTTGAAAGTGGTGAACAAAGGTCTTGCGCCCTGCTCTTTCAGGATTTTTGAAAATTTCTTTAGAATTCTCTGTGCTCTTTCCATGGATTTTACCTTTCTTAATATATTACAATCCAGAGCCTGTTTAAAAAAGGCTCTAAATCAGTCCGCATTAATACTCTTTCAGTTTCTCACGAAGCATTGTAGAAGAAGTATCTTTGGTGTAGGGAAGATAAACCAGCCTGGCTCCCAGGGCTTCCATCTCTTTCCCGGTGCGCTCCCAGCGCTCATTTCCCTTCCAGTCATCTCCGATATAAATTTCATCGAAACGGATCTTATCCCAGATTTCTTTTTTATCAAGGGTATTTGTGATGATCACCTCGTCCACATATTTAATAGACCGGACGATCTCAGCCCGCTCTTCCAATGGCACGATAGGTCTTTTATTCTTATAGCTTTCCACAAGCTCATCTGTATTTACGCCTACGATCAGATAATCACATCTTCTCTTAGCATTTTTGATCAGGTTCAGATGACCGATATGAAACATATCGTAAGTTCCCTGTGTGTATCCGATTACCTTTCCCATTTATCCCTCTCCTGTATCTGTTTTTTTCGAAAAAATAATCATAGCACATTGTTTTCTAAATAACTATACCACTCACTTGTCTGTGAATCCGATTGATATAATTATTTACGAAATGATGTACTAGAACCTTTTTGGATGGGTAACTTCTGCTTTTATTTTACTTTATATTCAAATACTCTGCAAGTGCCTCGCAGTAACCTGACTTCTTTGGCATAGCGTGCATTGCAGGCAATAATCTTCTTCTCTCTTCTTTAAAAGGATCCTCTCCCACTGCGATATGGGAAAAATAGTCCTTCAGATCCTCTAAATTGTAAATCTTCTCACCTGGCATATATGCTTCCGGATTTTCAAATACAAATCCTCTTGTATTTCGATAGCTTTCCAGGTCTGTGAGCACATAGCCCAGAGGTCGGTCAAGAAGCATATAGTCTACTGCAATGGAGGAATAATCCGAAATCAGTCCATCCATAAGTCCCACCAGTTCATACAGCTGAATGCCCGATTTCTGAAGCATTTCTTCTGTCACATAACGGATATTGGTATACGCACCTTCATCCAGGGACCAGCCAGACTGAAGGGGATGTTTTTTGATGATCAGAAATATTCCGCATTCCCTTAAATGAACATCCAGTGCTTTCAGCTCCGCCTCGCTCTCCAATGCAGGAAGCTGAAAGGGAAGTTCAATTTCATTCTCTGCGCTGATCAGCACCTCACTTTTTCGGAAAGTAGGCATCCAGATCACGGTTTTCATATCCTTATGGGAAAAAAGCTTCTCCAGCGCCTCCCCACGGCTGACAGATGGATGGAGCATCCAGTCATATCTTGGATAGCCAAGGGCAAGAATCTTCTCTTTCTCACAGTTCCAGTAACGGGATTTTGTTTCCACAAACACAGGTCCCGGCACCATGGCATGGTCAAAATGCATCATGCTTTTTCCTGCAGGCGGCTTGTTGTCTTTGGCTGCATCTTTATAGCCGCAGCCATGCCACATGTTCACTGTGGTCTGCCCTTTACAATGGTAAAAATTCAAGTAAGCTGTATTGTTTGTATAGAAAAAAAATCCTGCAACAGCACCATAATAATAAGAAAGGGGGCTGGACCAGCCATATTTATTCTCTGCAGTTACAAATTTAACATTCTTGCATTTCAGTTTCTCACATTTTTTCTTATCGGAAACCATCCAGATAATCTGATAGTTCTCATTTATTTTATTCTGAATCAGATATTCATAAAAGGCCCTGGGATTGTCTGTCATGTCCTGCATGGTACGGTTTTTCAGCACAATGCAGTTCTGACGGAGCTTCCCGTGATTCCCGAACCATTTTCCCACCATGGCAAGCTCCGCTTTTGAACAAAAGCGACCCAGATAATAAAGAACACTTCCAGCCAGACCCTCTTCTTTTATTTTCCTTTTAAGGGAATCCTTTGTCATCTCTTACCCTCGTTTCTATAATTTGCCTGACAAAAATTACGATACACCAGAGCCTGTATGAAAAAGGCTTTCTGCAATTACATCTCAAAAGACGATTTCTCTGGAAAAATCACTTCAAAGCTTCTCTGAATTTCTTTCTTCTGCTTCTCAAAATCACCCACATTCACATCATCATTAAGGCAGATCATCTTACACGCCTGTCTGCGAATGGTATGGTGGATCTGCTGATCATGTTTTCCTATGGTATAAAATCTTCCAAGCTTCGGTGACTGGGGCGTAAATTTCCCTTCCATGTACTGCCAATATTTCATCACGTACTGATTCACATCGAATACTGTGCGGAAACGATTCTTACAAACCTCATCCAGAACAGCACCCTCTTCGTCCCATACTTTCCAATAGGTTGCTTTCAAAAAAGGACTTGGAAGATGTGAATATTTAAAACTGGAAAATTCACGATAAGGCAGCATCAGCACATTGCGAAAGAGCATTGCTCCATAAGCCGGACTGAACCATTTTTTTGCCTGCTTTTTGATCACTTCTTTTTTATTATAATGCATATTGACAAGAGCTGCATCATTCATAAGAATATTGGCAAAAGGATTGCGGATATTGTCCTGCACAAGGGCGGTCTCAATACAGCAGTCACAGGGAAATCCGTTTTTGAAAAAATCTTCCGGTCTCACGGAATCAATGAGAAACATATCATCATTAAAAAAGACAAAATGCTCTGACAATCCTTTTATTCGGTGAAGATTCAGTTCTATGGAATTAATATTAAAGGTAGGAAGATAAGCAGGCGCCATAAAATCCTCATGCTTTACAATCTGAATCTTCTCATGAGCTGTATTCAGCCACTTTGGAACATGTCCCCATGTAACAAAATATATTTTATTTACCCAGGGAGCAAATTTCTCCACACCGCGGAACCAGTACTGGAGATTGTCCCAATCGCGGTATCTGCTCTCCCCGGCGTCAGTTCCCCTGCCAGGCTGATATTCCCTGCGCTGTGCAAGCCAGTCAGGGTCACTGCCGTCCACCCAGGTGAGCACAAAATCTATTTTTTCCATTCCTATTCTCCTGCTCTTTAAATGGTTGCGGTCTAGAAATTGTGACGCACATCTTGCAGAAAGCCTTTTTCAAACACGCTCTAAAGCTTTCTCAGTCAGCTTATCTGCCATACAGAAGCATCAGCTTCTGCCCTTCCTTATGGATGTCAAATCCTGCTTCTGCCAGCCTTCTGGCCGCTTCTTCTCTTTCGATTCTCCCGGCTTCCTTCATCTTAAACACAGCTTTGGCCCATTTCTCCGGGCTTTCTGCCAGAGAAATCATCGTCACATTTTCCCGGGAGAGTACTGCTTCTCCTGTAATCTGGTCTGAAATCACACAGGGCAGGCCATTGGCCTGAGCTTCCAGAAGAGTAAAGGGAAGTCCCTCAAATAAAGAAGGAAACAGGAAAACATCCATGGCGCTTAAGTACCGCTCCACGTCCTGACATACTCCCGTAAATATGATTTTATCCAGGACACCCGCCTTCTTAGCCTGCTCCTGGATCTGTTCCTTTAATTCGCCGTCACCAATAAGGCAAAGCCTTGCAGCCGGCTCTTTTCGTTGGATTTCATGGAAAATACGAAGAATGGCCTCATGATTCTTCTGAATCTGAAACCTGCCTACATGCCCTACTACCAGGGCATCCCCAGAAATCCCCAGCTTTTCTCTGATTTTCCGCCTGTTTGACTCTGAAAAGCCATATTTATCTGTCTCAATTGCGTTTGCAACCAATGTTACTTCTCCCCGTTCAAAAGCCTTATCTCCGAACAGCCATCTGCCTGCTTTTTCGGAACAGGCAAACTTCTCATTCACATAATGCTTCATTCTGGGACGATTCATGCCATCCATCAGCTTACGCACAATTCCCGGTGCTGAAGCGTTATGGGAATGTGCGATCACCTTTCTCACTCCAGCCTGCTTCGCCAGGCGAAGTGGTACGATATTGGCTGCTGAAAGCATATTCACATGCACGACATCGTACTTCTCCCGGGAAAGGAGCTTCCGAAAGGCCTTTATATAGCCAAAGTAATCTTTTTTTATATTGGGAACATAAAAAACCCGTCCACCAAGCTCCAGGATTTCTTTCTCATAAGCAATCGTTCCATACATGGATACAAAATCAAAGGATACTCCCTGTCTGGCCAGTTCCCTGAAATAATTCATTACAAATGCTTCCATACCGCCAGGATTATTTCCCAGCCCTACCTGCAGGATTTTCATTTTTCACCTTCTAAACGCTTTATCAGCTTGTCATATCTGGAAACTTCCCGGGTTAATTCCTTTTTCATAATCAGCCACCTATCATTTTACTGTATTGCTCAGAGATCGGATCAATGTCGCCGTATGCGATCAGCTTGCCTTTTTCCAGAATCATGGCCTTATTGCAAAGGCGCTGTACCTGTTCCAGAGAATGGGATACAAAAAGGACGGTAACACCTGAGTCAAACATACTCATGATCTTCTTTTCACTTTTTTTACGGAACTTGGCGTCACCTACGGAAAGGACCTCGTCCAGGATCAGGATCTTCGGTTCTACTACTGTGGCAATAGAAAAGCCAAGTCTGGATTTCATACCGGAGGAATAATTTTTCACCGGAACATCCATGAATTTCTGAAGTTCAGAGAATTCTACAATCTCATCATATTTGCTGTCAATAAATTTCTTGGTATATCCAAGCATGGCACCATACAGGTAAATATTCTCTTTTCCTGTATACTGCGGGTCAAAACCAGCGCCAAGTTCCAGAAGGGGAACCATTTTCCCATGTTTGTCCACATGACCCTCAGTAGGCTTGAATACACCGGAAATCACCTTCAGAAGAGTACTTTTTCCAGCTCCGTTAAGACCAAGGATACCTACACGGTCTCCCTTTTCCACGCTGAAGCTTACATTCTTCAAAGCCCAGAATTCATTGTACTGGATTTCTCTCTTAATGGTTTTAAATATATAATCTTTTAAGCTGTCAACCTTCTCACGGCTCAGGTTGAACTTCATGCTTACATTATCGACTTCAATGGCTGTCTTGCTCATATTTTCTCCTTAACATATTCCTGTAAATGGTAGTTTAGAGCGTGTTTGAAAAATACTTTCTGCAGGGAATGATTTTTCAAACAGGTTCTAGATGTACAGAATAAAATTATCCTGTTTTTTCTTGAAGCATACAAGTCCGATGATGGTGATCACTACGCTGAATGCAGCTGCATAAATTACATATGGCGCATACATAGGCTCTCCGAATATTGCAGATCGGAAAATCTGAATGGTACAGTACAGCGGATTGAACTTCAGGATCCATGCCCAGCCACTCTTCAGCAGCTTGCTTGGATAATAGAAGATGGCACATGTATACATGATCAGCATCAGGGCAACAGACCAGAGGTACTCAATATCTCTGAAAAATACACCGATAGTTGCAAGGAACATTCCACTTCCGTAGGAAAGGATCAGAATGATGATCAGGGCAACCGGTGCCTGAAGCAGATAAATAGTCGGTTTCACACCCAGGATCACACCTACAATGGCAAGTACAACCAGGGAGATCAGAAAAATAATATAATTATAAATTACAGTTGAAAGTGGATACAGATATTTCGGTACATACACTTTCTTGATCATTGCTGCATTGGATCGGATGGATTTCAGCGCAGCTTTGGTTGCAGAGGAATAAAAGCTGTACAGAAGACGTCCGGAAAGAATGTATACAGGGAATGTTTTGTCCGTGTTTCCATACAGGGTTCCGAAGACAATGGTCAGTACCACCATGGAAAGCAGTGGTTCTAGCATGGACCACAAAATACCAAGGTAGGAACGACGATATTTCAGCTTGATTCCTTTTTTGACCAATTCACTTAACAGGAACTGATACTGTCTGAGATTATCTAAATATTTCTTCATATTCACTCCATTATATTTTGAAAAATTTGGCTTTCTGTTTTATCCAAAGCATTCGTATATAAACTTCTTTTTGGAAAAAAGCCAAACTGTATTGTAACATACTCTTTCCCAGGTTGCAATATTGCGATTTAACCTGGAAGCGATCAATCAGTTACTGTGTTACTCCGTGACCAATAACATCAATCATTCCAGATTCTTACTTGCATCTACTGCCATCTGGTAGGCTTCTGCATAAGAAATTCCAGTCTTTCTGCAGATTTCCGCCAGGCTTTCATACTCCGGATAGCATTTCTCTGCTCCTTCTGAACCGCAGATTTTCACTTCCACCTCACCGAAGGGAATCATTACTTTCCGCTTTCTCCGGGGCAAAATCGTGCGCTCCATCCTGACCCTGCGGATACCAATACTGGTAGTTTCTGCAAAAATCAAAGCTTCCATTCCCGGGACATCTTCTTCCTTACAGATTACGGTAAGAAGCCATGCAGGACGGTTTTTCTTCATATATACAGGAGTATAATGCACATCCCTTGCACCGGCCTCAAAAAGCTTCTCCATGACAAAGCCAAGTACTTCACCGCTGCAGTCATCGATGTTTGTTTCCAGCTTGTAGATGTAATCTGCACAATCCGCGCTTTCCGTAACACCGGTCTGAATTTTGGCAGCAGCTTCCCGATTGAAAATTTCAGCAGTTTCATTTGCCGCACTTTCATTTCCTGCCGGAATTCCCACCGCTTTTTCCAGTTTATGGGATTCTTCCGGGTGAATCAGCATTGCACGCAGGATTCCCGGGCACTCATACGTCCTCTTGCCAGCTCCGATACCTGTTTTCTCAATTGCAAAGGTCTCCGGTAATTTGCAGGAAGTACGTACTGCTGCCACAATTGCCGCACCTGTAGGAGTTACCAGTTCACCCTGTACCGGAGTGATCCGCAGATCCAGGCCACACTGCTGTACAATATGGGTTACCGCCGGAACCGGAACTGGTAAAATGCCATGCTGGCAGCGGACCGTACCCATTCCTTCACATAATACAGGTACAATGACCTCTGTAATTCCAAGATTGTCCAGGCAGACTGCCACGGACAAAATATCTACAATGGAATCCACAGCTCCAACTTCGTGGAAATGCACCTCCTCCACCGGAACATTGTGGGCTTTTGTTTCTGCCTTTGCCAGAATCTGAAAAATTTTAAGAGCAATACCTCTGGCGCCGTCAGTCATCTTTGTGTCAGCAAGTATCTGACAGATTTCGTTCATACCGCGATGTTTGTGATGACGATGGGGCTCGTGAGTATGTGCTGCTATCTCATCTCCATGATCATGTCCATGTGCTGCCACATTCTTTGCAGCTGCCTCATGGCTATGCTCATACTGGTGATTATGTTCTTCTGCCTCATGCGTATGACTGGGATTATATTCTTCTGCCCCATGCGTATGACTATGATCATGTCCATGCAGATACTCCATATCATGGTCATGTCCGTCTATCTCTGCATCCAGGATTACATCGAAATCACAGGCATCAATCCCGGATTTCGTCACCCTGCTTACTTTTATCTCAAATCCCTGCACCGGAATACTTTCAAGTACATCCTCCAGCACCTTCTGATCTGCTCCCAGATCCAGCAGCGCTGCCACTGTCATATCTCCACTGATTCCGGAATAACACTCCAGATATAATGATTTTCCCATAATTCTCCTCGTTGCAAATTTATCAAATTGCTTCCCAATTTGTGGCTCTTACTTACCAAGCGCCAGCCGGTTCATCTGCGTTGCCAGATATCCGGCTCCATATCCATTGTCAATATTCACTGTGGCAATTCCATTGGCACAGGAATTGATCATGGTCAAAAGTGCTGATAATCCATGGAAATTCGCTCCATATCCCACAGACGTAGGCACCGCGATCACCGGTCTGCTCACAAGACCGCCCATAACGCTGGCAAGAGCGCCCTCCATGCCAGCCACAGCCACAACACAATTAGCATCCTGAATGATCTCCAGCCTGGAAAACAGCCTGTGCATTCCACTTACACCAACATCATAAATTCGTTCCACGTAAGTTCCAAAATATTCTGCAGTCTGTGCTGCTTCCTCGGCCACCGGAATATCTGCAGTGCCTGCGGTACAGACAGCCACCTTTCCCTCATGAACCTTATCTGGCTTCTCTATTTTCAGGATTCTGGAAACAGGGTCATACTGAGCTTCCGGAAACTTCTCCTTCACCAGCTCATACTGTGCCTGGGAAGCCCTTGTTCCAAGTACTTCTCCCTCTTCCATATATAAACGCTCAAATATTTTCAGCAAATGGGCATCTGCCTTATTGCTGCAGTAAATCACCTCTGCGAAACCAGTACGGGCTTTTCTCCCCGTATCCAGCTTGGCATAATCCATTTCCTTGTAACCATCCTGTCGAATCAGCTTCCCTGCTGCTTCCGGAGAAAGTCCTCCCATTTGCACCTGGGCAAGGATTTCTTCTAGTGTCATGTACAAATCACTCCATTTCCTAAAACGTATTTGAAAAAGGCATTCTGCAAAATGTACGTCACAATTTGCGGGAATCTTTTTTCAAACAGGCTCTAAAATGCAACACAATTATAACGTTTTCTTCTCTTTTATTCAACAAAAAAATCCTGCCTCATTTTGCTGAAGCAGGATTTCTATGCATCGCGAAGCGTGTTACTTGTCACGGAGCGAACCGTAACGGATTTCTTCCAAAGCCGGCTGTTCTGAGCGTAATCAGCGCTCCCAGGACGTCTGATTATGTTTTATTTCGCTTTGGCTGCCTTTTTATCTCCAAGGAAACCAATCGATGTAACACAGATCAGTTTATCGAAGATCATAAACATAGCTGGTAAGATAAACAGTACAACTACCATACTGATGATCGCACCACGGGCAAGCAATGTACAGATAGAACCGATCATCTCAACCTGTGAATAACAGGAAACACCGAAGGTTGCTGCGAAGAAGCTGAGACCACTGCTGATAATGGACGGCATGCTGGTCTTATGGGCAATGCTGATGGCTTCCATCTTATTCTTACCGTGCTGTCTCTCTCTCTGATAACGGGTAGTCATCAGGATCGCATAGTCAACGGTTGCACCCAGCTGGATGGCACCAATAACAATACTTGCAACGAACGGAAGGCTGATTCCCTGATAGTACGGAATGGCCATATTGACAAAAATCGCAAACTCAATAACCGCAACCAGAATGATCGGAAGGGAAATTGATTTAAAGATAATCATAATGATCAGGAAAATGGCACCGATGGAGATTACATTTACACGAACCAGATCGGCATCTGTGGTATCCTGAAGATCTTTCATAAGCGGTGCCTCACCGATTACCATTGCAGTATTATCGTATTTCTTTACTATTTTATCAATTTCTGCAAGCTGGGCATTTACCTCATCTGTAGCAGAACCATATTCAGAGCATACAAATGCAAGCTCATATTGATCTCCTTTGAAAATCTTCTTCAGATCATCCGGGATCATAGACTCCGGAACGGTAGGTCCGATCAGGGAATTCATACCCAGACTCCACTTCACACCCTCAACCTTATCAATATCATTTAACATCTGCTGTTTCTGCTTGGAGTCCATATTCTTATCCATCATAATCATATGGATATTGCCTACTGCGAAAGTTTTCTCCAGCTCATCATTGGCAATGTTGCAATCCAAAGTGGATGGAAGGGATTCTGCAATATTATAGTAAATCTTTGTATGATTGTTTCCATAAATAGCCGGAAGCAGAAGCACCAGGAAAATCACAGTCCAAAGCTTATAATGCTTCGTAATAAATGCAGACGGTTTATCCATTCTGGCAAGAAGCAGCTTATGCTGTGTCTTCTCAATAGGCTTGTCAAAAAACAGAACCAGTGCCGGAAGAATGGTTACACAGCAGATAACACCAATAATAACGCCCTTTGCCATAACAATACCAAGGTCACGTCCAAGAGCAAAGGTCATAACACAAAGTGCAACGAAGCCGGCTACTGTGGTAACAGAGCTTCCAGCTACAGACTTAAAAGTATTTGCAATGGCATGCCCCATGGCACGGTCCTTTTCTCCAGGGAAACGCTTCTTATTTTCCTCGTAGCTGTTCAGAAGGAAAATGGAATAATCCATGGTAACACCAAGCTGAAGCACTGCGGTAAGTGCCTGTGTAATATAAGAGGTTTCGCCCAGAATAATATTGCTTCCCAGGTTGTAAAGGATAGCAAGTCCGATACTGAGCAGGAACAAAAACGGAACAACAAAGGATCCGCTTGTCAGCTCCAGAACGACCAGACTAAGTACTGCTGCGATCACAACGTAAATCGGCAGCTCCTGCATGGCAATGTTTTTAATATCTGTAACAACTCCTGTCATGCCACTGAGGAAGCACTGCTCGTTGGCAATCTTACGAAGTTCTGTGATAGCTTCCATAGAAGTATCTGAAGATGTAGTATTATCGAACAGAACCAGCATCATGGTTGCATCGCCATTTATAAATACCTTTCTGTACTTCTCAGGAATCATCTCCACAGGAAGGGTGATATCCGCCACATCATCATACCAGAGAACATCCTTTACATGCTCTACTTCGCTGAACTTCTCTTCCATCTTCTGGACATCCTTCATATCCATATTCTCCACAATTACCATGGAAAAGGCGCCCATGCCAAACTCATCCACCAGAATATCCTGACCTTTTACTGTCTCAAGGGTATCCGGCAGATAACTTAACAGATCATAATTAACTCTCGTCTCTGCGATTCCGATCACAGACGGGATCACCAGCAAAAGTCCGATCAAAAGCACCAGAACCTTATGCTTGGCTATCCATTTTCCTACTTTGACCATTGATGTCATCTCCTTAAATTCATTTCTTTCGTACTATAGTATAACCTAAAATGACCAATAGTCAATATTATTTTTATCAAAAATGAAAAATAGTCATTTTTCTCAAAATCCGATCAAAACGCCGACGATTTTTACCAAAAATGCCGCAATCCAGGCGATCACGCACTGACCGATCACCACTCCTGCTGCCCATTTTCCGCCAAGCTCACGTTTCACAGAAGCGATCGCGGCTACACAAGGCGTATATAAAAGACAGAAGGTAAGAAGGCACACTGCTGCCAGCGGAGAAAGCACATCTACCAGTGCCGCTGTGCTTCCAAATAATATGGACAATGTGGAAACCACGCTCTCCTTTGCCATAAAGCCTGTTACAAGGGCTGTGGAAAATCTCCAGTCCCCAAAGCCAAGAGGCTTGAATACCGGTGCAATAAATCCGGCAAGTACTGCAAGAATACTGTCTTTGGAATTTGTCACAATATTCAGATGTAGATCAAAGGTCTGTAAAAACCAGATCACAATGGTTGCCACAAAAATAACAGTAAAGGCTCTCTGAAGAAAATCCTTTGCTTTTTCCCAAAGAAGCTGGCCAACGTTTTTTGCACCTGGAAGACGATAATTAGGAAGCTCCATTACAAAGGGAACTGCTTCTCCCTTAAACATGGTTTTTCCAAAAATCAGTGCCATCAGGATTCCCATAATAATTCCGCCGAAATAAAGTGCTATCATTACCAGTGCACCGTATTTCGGGAAAAAGGCAGCTGTAAAGAAAGCATAAATCGGAAGCTTTGCCGAACAGCTCATAAAAGGAGTAAGGAGGATAGTCATCTTACGGTCACGCTCAGAAGGCAGGGTTCTGCTTGCCATAACGCCGGGAACTGTGCATCCAAAGCCTACAAGCATTGGGACAATGCTTCGTCCGGAAAGTCCAATCTTTCGAAGCAGCTTATCCATTACAAATGCCACTCTGGCCATGTAGCCACTGTCTTCCAGAAGTGACAGGAAGAAAAACAGGGTGACGATAATCGGCAGAAAGCTGAGCACACTTCCAACTCCATTGAAAATGCCGTCAATTACAAGAGAATGAAGCACATTATTTACGTTCCATGCAGTCATTGCCTGATCCACCACTGCAGTCAGCCAGGTAATTCCCATATCCAGAAGATCCGAAAGACCCTTTCCGATCACGCCAAAGGTCAGCCAGAAAACCAGAGCCATAATACCTGCGAAGCATGGAATGGCTGTATATTTGCCTGTAAGTATTTTATCCATCTTCTGACTGCGCAGATGCTCCTTGCTCTCATGAGGCTTAATCACGGTCTCAGCACAGACTTTTTCAATAAAATCAAAGCGCATATGGGCAATCGCTGCGGACCGGTCAAGCCCACGCTCTGTCTCCATCTGCTTTACAATATGCTCCAAGGTTTCTTTTTCATTCTGATCCAGTCCAAGCTTTTCCAGGATCAGTTCATCCCCTTCTGCAAGCTTACTGGCTGCAAAACGTACCGGAATATCTGCCTGCTGTGCATGATCCTCAATGAGATGCATAATTCCATGAAGACATCTGTGAACAGCTCCGCCGTCATCGTTTGCATCACAGAAATCCAGCCGCTTTGGTTTTTCCTGATATTTTGCCACATGAATGGCATGTGCAACCAATTCATCAATACCTTCATTTTTTGCTGCGGAAATAGGTACAACCGGAATCCCCAAGGCCTCCTCCATCTGGTTCACACGCACAGAACCACCATTCTGCCTTACTTCATCCATCATATTCAATGCCAGTACCATAGGCACATCCAGCTCCATCAGCTGCATAGTAAGATAAAGATTTCTCTCGATATTCGTGGCATCCACAATATTGATAATTCCCTTAGGATGCTGCTCCAGAATAAAGCTTCTGGTTACGATTTCCTCGCTTGTATAAGGAGACATGGAATAAATTCCCGGCAAATCTGTCACCAAAGTATTCTTTTTCCCACGGATAATACCATCTTTACGGTCTACGGTAACTCCCGGAAAGTTGCCTACATGTTGACTGGAGCCGGTTAACTGATTAAACAGGGTTGTTTTACCGCAGTTCTGGTTTCCTGCCAGCGCAAAGGTAAGAAGCTCACTGTCAGGAAGGGGATGCTCATCTGCTTTTTCATGATATTTACCTCCCTCGCCCAGACCTGGATGAGGAATCGCCCTGACACGGCTTCCTCGTTTCTGCTCTTTTTCATCCCTTACATTATCAATCTGAATCTGGGCAGCATCTGCAAGACGCAGAGTCAGCTCATAGCTATGTATCCTGACTTCAACAGGATCACCCATAGGTGCATATTTTACCATGGTCACGTCAGCCATGGGAATGATTCCCATATCCAGGAAATGCTGCCGCAGGGCACCCTCTCCTCCTACTACTGTAACTGTGGCGGTTTTCCCGATGGGAAGGTCTTTTAATGTCATATGTACTTGTCCTCTTTTCCCATATGTAAGATTTTTGCTGCTGTTCAAAACTAAACGGCAACAAATTTTGATAAATTCCATCTGCTAATGATAAATTTTATCATTAATGTTACAGGAGTTAGTTTATTCTAATATTGTCAGGATGTCAATATTATTGAGAAAAATTATTGACAATTTTCTCATTATCTGATAAAGTTACGAAACAAGGTTTCCCTGTGAGGGAGTAGCAAGCGTGTCCACAGACGCGTGGCAAGTCAACATACCGACCGTATGAATCTGTTTGTATAGATTGCTGTTCACTGAATGAACAGCAGCTTTTAAAGCAGTGTTTCGATCTGGCTTGCATTAAATTGCGAGACTCATGTATAACGTTATGCTATACATGGAGTCTGTCCTTTTATAAGAATGCAGATGACCCATATATAGCTTGTGGTTATATATTGGGTCTTTTTTTCATGCTGTAAGAGGCTTTGCTAAACGATCTGTTTCCACAGCAAATTAAAAATTGGAAACCAGCAATAAAATACATTACGGAGGAATGTAAAAATGAACTACAGTTTTGTGTTTTTTCTGAACAGCGCCCTGCTTGGAGTCGGACTTGCAATGGATGCTTTTTCTGTATCCCTGGCAAACGGCCTTCACGAGCCTAGGATGCGCATGAAAAAAATGTGCGGCATTGCGGGCACATTCGGTGCTTTTCAGGCCATCATGCCAATGACCGGATGGTTATGTGTCCACACCATTGTAGAATACTTCAGGACATTTGAGAAATTTATTCCATGGATCGCGCTGATCCTTCTTGGCTATATTGGTGGCTCCATGCTGATCAATGGTATCCGGGGAACCGATGAGGATGATGAAATTCCGGGAGTTGGTCCCAAAGCCCTTTTCATTCAGGGCGTTGCAACTTCCATTGACGCCCTGTCCGTAGGATTCACCATCTCTAAGTATGACTGGCTGATGGCTCTTGTCTGTTCCCTGATCATTGCCATAGTCACATTCTTTATCTGCATGACCGGACTTTCCCTTGGAAAACGCTTCGGAACCAGACTTTCCAACAAGGCGGATATTCTCGGCGGCGTCATTCTAATTGCAATTGGTCTGGAAATTTTTATCAGCAATATGTTTTAATTATTTCAGCATATTTACCGCTATTCAGCAAGTACTGTTCCGCCAGGTGTTTTACTATACAAGCGTTAATTTTCACCTGTTTTCCAATCAAAAAAGGCTTTCATCTCTCCCTTTGCGGGATGGATGAAAGCTTTTTCTGCTTTTATTAGCGGGCAATAATATATGCGCAATAAATCAGATATACCACTACCATTATAATACCCTCTTTGCGCTCAATTTTTTTCCTGGTTCCTGCAAAGATCCAGACCATAACCGAAAATACCATAAGAAGCACTATATCGATTATGTTTTCCCGGATCAAAGCTACCGGACTGATAGCAGATGAGATTCCAAGGACCATCAGAATATTGAAAATATTGGATCCGACTGCATTTCCAACTGCCATATCAACTTCATTTTTTCTTGCTGCAACTACAGAGGTTACAAGCTCCGGAAGCGAAGTTCCGATAGACACAATGGTAAGCCCTACCAGAGTCTGGCTCATTCCAAGCTCTATTGCAATCCTGCTGGCTGTATCAACGGTAAGGTCACCGCCAAAAGCAATTGCAGCTGCACCCACGATCAAAAAGAGAATACTTTTGCCGTATGACAGCTCTTTCATATTGTCACATTCTTCAACGCCTTCTATTTCAACCTTCTGTCCTGCAGCACGCGCTTTCATTGCGCTTCGTACCATTGTAAAAATGTATCCGGCAAACACGATCAGGAAAATAACTCCATCTGCATGACCCAGCGTCATTCCCGTCTTATCTCCCAATCCTGAAATTCCCAGTACAAGCAGAAATAGTGCACAGCCTAAAGACAAGGGAATATCTCTTACCACAGTTGCTTTCTGGACCATAATTGGAGTCAGAATTGAACAGACACCAATTACGAACATCAGATTAAAAATATTGGATCCTACTACATTGCTGACAGCAAGTTCATTATTCTGTACCAGAGAAGCAGTCACACTCACGGCTGTTTCTGGCAGTGAAGTTCCCATAGCCACAATCGTAAGACCAATGATGATGGGCGGAACCTTTAATTTCTTCGCAATGCTGGAACTTCCCTCCACAAAAAAGTCAGCCCCTTTTACCAGAAAGGCAAATCCCACTGCCAGCAGCAGGATAACAGCTGCAATTGGCAATCCATTAATAATATTTTGCATAATATTCTCCTTTTGTTATCCGCATATTTTTACCTTTACAGATTCTCCAGAGTGTGTTTGAAAAAGGCTTTCTGCAAAATGTGTGTTACAAAACAGTATTTACTTCATAAGCCTGCTTCTTGGAATTACATCTGCCCAAAATGTAAAAAGACTCATGTATGCCATAACATGCATACATGAGTCTCATTCTTTAAGATTTGCCAGGCCAGAATCAGATCCGATCAAAGCCGCGACTGTTGACAAACCACGTTTTCACGCAAACTACTCCCTCACAGAATCCATATGTGTAGTTAATATACCAAATTGCTGTTAAGAAGTCAACCTCTAATCTTCCTCTATATGCTCTCTTATGAACCATTTATGATAATGTCCTAATATACCATAAAGGAAAATGTCCCAATGT
>OLQG01000677.1_pt1 | contig 26021 bp, 21 predicted proteins | sample 1672221 | NCBI WGS metagenome assembly OLQG01 (sample SAMEA3136660, study PRJEB25190) | human gut metagenome | biome: human gut; feature: human-associated habitat; material: faeces | place: Austria | collected 2013
CGTATGCGGGCGTGGCAAAGCGCCAGATGTCGGCGCGCCGGGTGATCGTGTCGTCACCGAGGGCCATGGTCGCGGAGCCCATGTCGATGAGGCAGGGGTCAAAGGAGCAATCGGCGATCTGTTGCTCGAGCGTTCGGCTGGTGGTACGGAACATGATATTGGCGGGCGACAGGTCGCGATGGACGACCGGATTAACGAGCCCCTGGGTCATCAGGAGTGCGCGAAGCACGGCGTTTCCAACGGCGGCCACCATCTGGGTGGTTAGCCCGCCCGAGACATCGTGCGGAAGCAAGGGCAGTGCCTGCTTGAGCGAGGTACCCTCGACCCATTCCATGAGGATGAGTGGGTCGTCCTCGCAAGAACCGTAGCCATAGACACGCGGAAATCCGCGCAGGTGCGAGACGGTGCACAGATGACGGTACTCCTCGAACAGCGCGGCGGTGTTAGCTAGGTGCGCAGCCGCTTGCTCGGCGGAGCGACCGCGCGTCTGGTCGGAAAGGATGGCGTTGTCCTTGAGCAGCTTGACGGCAAAGACCTCGCCGCTCGTGTTGGTCGCGCGCAGCACGTGCCCGATGTTGCCGTTGTTGCGGTGGGCCGTCTGGAGAATAAGCGTCATAAACCGACGCTTGGCGTCGTCCTCGGCGCTGGGGTCGACCGCCACGGCGGTATCGAACGTATCGAGACGGATGAGTTTATTGCCGTCGACGATATCCATGAGAATACTCCCGTCAATACGAATAAAGCTAGGTCATCAAGACGAGGAGAGCGAAAGGGAAGCGATTTGACCCGTCATGATAGATATTGCCAGTGGTTATTTAGCCAAGGATACGACAAGGAAGGAAGTATCCGTTCCCAGCTGAAGAATGTCACCATTTGCAATGATTGCGGAGGGAGAGGCCTCTGAAATCCCTCGTTTGCTTCGGGGCATTTCGAGCGTCCGCTCTTTTCCGTTCGATCCGCTGATGAGAATCGTCCCGTTTGTAGAATGAAGCCCCCTTGCGTACCAGGTGCCGTTTTCGAGCCAGATATGAAGATGCCGGCGTGACACCGAGCTTCCAACATCGGTGATATCGGAGGGGGCGTAGCCGATGGAGCCGATGACTGTCCCTTCGGGCTCAATGGACAGGGGATGAATTGGGGGGACGACTGAGCTGCCGATTAAGCGAATTAACCCCAGTTGGGTGTGATCGGGCTTGTGGGGGGGGGACTCGCTTCGGTTTATCCGCGCGCGTCAGTTGTGTCTTTAAAGAGACAGCAAGGCTCGTGTTGGCAAACATCTCGGTGCTCTTAACGGCAGCCGAGGCGTTTTGCAGGCAGCCGCACGCAATGAAGAGGTGCAGATATAAGATGTCGCGGTCCAGCTCTGATTTGAGCGTCCCGTTATTAATTCTGTGCAGTGCGTTGGCATAGACGCTTGCGTCCTCGCCGATGCAGGTTAGAGCTTCTTGCATGTTAAGTGCCGCCGGCCCCGCATAGTGCGCGGACACGAGACGGCGCGCATTTGCCCCGCCTAAATTCGAGATGATTTTCGAAAACAACGTCTGAGTGCTAATGCCAAAGTTAGAAAACTCGGCGGGATCGATGGAGCCCGGCGCGGCGTTTGTAATCTTTCGCGAAAGAAACGGACGATTGGAGACATGGCTGAACAGATCAGACTTGCTCGAAATGAGAATCGAGGCGGCGGCGCAGTTGGTGATGCCGCCGAAGCTTCGCAGGTCTCCGTACATCTCTGAACTTGGCGTATGCATGCTCCTCCGTTCCCGTCGTTAGCCTGACGAGCTTTTAAAATGTGCGCGTTAATTGCCGGACGTAGTCCAACTCGTAAGGAATGGGCTGGCGGGTGCATTCAACGTTCAGCGCAATGACACAGATGGTACGAATCGAACAATGGTCGCGCGAATAGCGGACAGGGTGTCCCGACCGCCGTTCGCGTAACCTTTTGCGACCATTTTAGATGTTGCGCAACACTTCTCGCAATTTCAGCGATAGAAATAATACGAAAGTTCACCAGCTGAAAGGAAAGAGTTATGGCGCTTTATGACGAAGCTCGGACCATACCTTATGACACCTTTGACTATAAAGCGGAGTGCGATGCGTACGATAGGGCGTCCTCGGACTGGGACAAGTTTATGCAGGCCGCCGCTCTTGCGAAGTTTGCTAGCCGCAATGGTGACCGAGGCGGCGAGGAAGATTGGCTTTTGCGCGCACTGTGCTGGGTCGATTGCGGATCGGCCTATTACAGTGAGGTAGCTTACGCGCTTGCCGGTCACTGCGATAGGTATGGCGTCTATATTAGCCGCTGTATGGGGGACGACGATGTGCCCACCCGCATGGACGGCAGGCTTTGGAGAAAGGTTGCTAGGGGAGAAAGCCTTAGCGATGACTCTTCAACGGACTCGCAGGATGGTTCCGGTCCCTCTGCCGAGGCCGCGGCTCAGGTTGGCGCGGCGGCTTCGAAGGGCCTGATCGACGAGGTTGGCTGGGGCACCGTTATCCTGCTGCCCTTTGGCGTCTTTATGATTGGCAAGTTCATCCTCGATACCTACGGCGATATCATCTTTGGCTTCCTGAAGACTGCGGGCATCGTAGTTGCCGTCATCGCGGCGTTTTTTGTCATTACAAAGTTCATTCTTCCAAGATTTCGTGGTTAATAGCGAACGTGTAAGGAGTTCACATGCAATGTGTGGCTTGCGGAAAAACAATTCCCGATAGCATGGCTTTTTGCCCTTATTGCGGAGCCGCTCAGACGGGAGGTGCGTCTGGCGCGACGAGCTCGTCGGCGGATTCCGGAACGGGGTCGTCTTCTGATTCTGGTTCTGATTCGTCATCCGGGGCTAGCGCGACGACGTCCTCCGGTCCTGCTCCTACCCCCGCGCCCAGCCCCACGCCTGGTGCTGGAACGGCTTCGGGCTCCTCTGCAGGCGGAAGCGCCGCTGCTTCTGCACCCGTCGCACCGACGCAGTACGAGTCAGACAAGCGCCTGGGACAAATAGCCTGCGTCCTTTCTGCCGTTGCTTTGGTTCTCGTAATCGCTGGCCTTCAGAAGGCATACATCGGTCTCGGCGTAATCATCGCTGCTTACTTGCTGATCAACATTTTTAGGAAGTAGGAGGAGACAAACATGGCGTTATTTGGAATTATTGCCGTCGGATTTGCTCTTATTGTCGTCTACGCGATCGTGAGGGCTTTTCAAGCCCAGATCACCTTTGTTCTTGGCGCTATTGTTTTGAGCTTCTGCGCGTATGGCGTTTTCAAGGCTTTTAAGAATTACGCGGCTGCATTTAAGAAAAATGCGATTGATTCGAACAGGAGCTAGCGATTATGGCATTGACTGACGAGCGCTATAACCAGACGGCTGCTCTTTTGCCGCCCGAGCCTTCTCGTGCTGAGTACTGGCTCGATAAGGGTTTCTCTGATCTTGGAGCGACGATTCGAGAGGCGATCGTCCTTAACAGGGTTACGCGCGGGGAATTAATTACTGAGCTCTACAACGGCGGCTTTATCCACAAGGTCCTGTGGGGCATCTGCTTCCTCTCGTTTCTTGTTGCGGGCGTTGCGGGAACGGTAATCTTTGCATTCATCCATTCGGCCGTCATCATGGTCGTAATGGTGCTCGTTTATATCCTCTTTGGTCTCTCGCGCGCATTGGATGCTTGGTATCGTAAAACGCGCAAGATGGAGTTTGTCTGCGAGCAGTGCAAGCATGTTTGGCCGACCCCTGGGTATGTTTGCCCCAAGTGCGGCAAGGTTCATTCCTACCTTCGTCCCAACACGTTTGGCTTCTATACGCATGTGTGCGAGTGCGGCCAAAAGCTCCCGTGCACCTTCTTTGCGTCTGCTAAGGGGCCTGATGGATCGACCATCCATCGCTCTGACTTGGAGCAGTGCTGTCCTAATCCCAATTGCGCCCATTCGGTCGCTTCGGGTGAGGCCAGGACGATGTCTATTCCCGTTGTTGGTGGCCGTTCGGTAGGAAAGACCTCCTACATTGCGGCACTTGCCCACGACCTTGTGCTCGACCGCGCAGCCAAGGAGGGCTATGACACCGATTTTCTCGATGATGACAAGCGAGGGCTCTTCTCCGAGCTCGAGAAGATTTATCAATCGGGCGATGCGAGCATGACGAGTGAGGACTCCGACGTCAAGCGCGCCTCTGCATTCTCGCTGAGCGTCTTTGTCCGCAAGGACGGGCTCGATCCCGACCGTCTAATCCATCTCTACGACGTCGCCGGTGAGACCTTCCTTAATAACGACGAGCACGAGGACCAGCTTCAGTACGCATATGCCGAGGGTGCCGTGCTGCTTGTGGATCCCATGAGCATCCCGGATTTGGCAAGCGAGCTCGAGGAAGGGCTTTCGGCAACGGATGCCGCCGTTTCTGGCCGTTCGAACCCCGACGACGTCTTGGCTTCCTTGATTGAGAAAGTCAAAAGTGTTGCCAAGCCAGATCGTCAGGGCAGATTCACCATGCCCCTTGCCGTGGTGCTCAGCAAGGCGGATCTTCCGGGCTTGGATGAAAAAATCGGACAGGCCGCCTGCGATGCGTATCTTGCTGCAAATCCCGAGTGTCCTGCCGCCGACGCGCAGGATGCCGTGCTCCGCGATTTCCTGCTCGAATATGGCATGGGCAACTTCTTGACGTCGCTTAAGGCGAGCTTCCGCTCGTATCGCTTCTTTGCAGCCTCTGCCGTTGGCCACGAGCGTCTCGCCGGCGCTTACGATCCCAGGGGCGTTGTCGAGCCGTTTGCATGGATTGCGGGCCAGGCAGACCCGACGTTTGCCACGGCGATTTCCCTCCCCGTTGAGAACGCTGTTTCTTATGCCCAGCAGCTCGAGATCGATCGAAGGAAGAAGAGGTAGACGCACATGACTGACGATGTTTTTGTTCCCTCGTTTGAGGACGTCGCGCCCGAAGAACCTGTATGCGATGAGGTAGGGTGCGCAAGCGAACCCGTTGAGACTGCTGAGCCTGCTGCGGAGTCGGCCGAGCCCGTTGAGACTGAGACGTCTGCCACCGACGACACAGCCGTCGAGGAGGGGGAGTGCGATTGCGACGCGAATGCCACTGCTGATGTCGAAGTTAGCGAGCCGACTCCCGTTATGCCTGCCGAGGAGCTGGCGCGTCGTCTCGATGCATTGGATGAGGGTATTACTCAGCTAACGGGGCTCTTTCGCCAGAAAATCGATCGCACCACCTTTGAGGAGGAAGTGCTCAAGAACAACAGTGCGGAAATTGAGCGCTATCGCTCCGGTGTGTACGAGAAGATCACCACGCCCCTGCTTAAGCGCGTGACGTCGGTGGTCGACGCCATGAACAAGACGCTGGCCTATCTTGGCACCGTTGAGGGGGATGCGGCTCAGCAGCAGGCGGAGGATCTTTCCGTCTATCGCGACATGCTCGTTGAGGTCCTTTGCGATTTCGGCGTCAACTCGTTTGCGCCTGAACCGGGAGATCGATTTGAGAGTGGCCGTCATATGCTGGCTATGCCACGCACCTTGACGGGCGACTCTGAAAAGCGCGGCGTCATTATCGAGGTCCTGTCGCCGGGCTATGAGCTTTCGGGGTCTGTTCTCGATCCGGCGTTTGTCCGTGCGTATACGTATAAAAAGGGCTACGTCGAGCCCGAGCAGCAATTAGACAAAGACGACGAGTAGGCAAGGAACCTAATCGTCTCATTCGGTTTAGTCACCATTAAAGGAAGGAAATAATCATGAGTGACGAGAAGACAACGGTAATCGGCATCGACCTGGGTACCACCTACTCTTGCCTCTCTTACATCGACGAGACGGGTAACCCGGTGGTGGTCAAGAACTCTGAGGGCTCCAACACCACGCCCTCTGTGGTGCACTTTGATCCGGATGACCCCTCCAAGTACGACGTGGGTCAGCCTGCCAAGGACAATGCTTTGATCGACCCCGATTTCACGGCCTCTTTTGTTAAGCGCATCATCGGCGACAACCCCGTTGCCATCACCGTTGACGGCGAGACCTACTCCCCCGAGCAGATTTCTGCTTATGTGCTCAAGAAGCTCACCTTCGATGCTTCTCAGAACATGCCCATGGGCTACGATGGCTGCGTCATCACCGTTCCTGCTTATTTTGGTGATGCCGAGACGCAGGCTACGCTCGCTGCGGCAAAGATTGCCGGCCTTAACGTGTACGGCACAGTGCAGGAGCCGGTTGCTGCTGCCATCAACTATGGTTGCGACAAGAGCGATAAGGACGAGGACGTTATCGTCTACGACCTGGGCGGCGGCACTTTTGATGTCTCCGCGGTTTCGTTTAGCCATAGCGAGGGCTCCAAGAACATCGAGGTCGTCTGCAACCAAGGCGACAAAAACTTGGGCGGCGGTGACTGGGATGCTGCTATTGTTGCGTACCTCAAGGATGAGTTCTGCGATAAAACGGGTGCGGACGAGGACGTGTTTGACGAGTATGCCGACCAGCAGCTCCAAGGCGAAGCCGAGAAGCTCAAGTTTGCCCTTACGTCCAAGGACAGCGCAAACGCGGTTCTGAACTTTACGGGTCGCCCCCAAAAGATCAGCCTTACCATCGATGACTTTAACGACATGACGTCCGATTTGCTCTCTCGCACCATCGACATCATGCGTACCTGCTTGGATGGTGCTAAGGCTAAGGGCCATAACCCCACCAAAATCCTGCTCGTAGGCGGCTCCACGCGTATGCGTCAGGTTGCCGATCGCCTCAAGCAGGAATTCCCCGAGCTTGAGCAGGCTATTAACGATCCCGATGAGGCCGTTGCCAAGGGCGCTGCCCGCTACGCCGCCCAGCTCGCCAGCATGCTGTATCACAAGGCCGAGCAGGAGGGCACTTCCGAGGAGACGGTTGAGGTTGTCGACCAGCAGACGCAGGAAGTTAAGCAGCAGCAGAACGTCGGTGCCAACAACCTGGCAATGACGTTCGTCAATCCCGAGGACGCGGCTTCTGCCATCAAGATCTCCGTTGTCACGTCGAAGAGCTATGGCGTTGAGGCGCTGGATGACTCGGGTACCCCCTGTATTTTCAACCTGATTCTTAAGAACCAGAAGATTGATCCCGAGAAGGGCGCTTTCGAAAACACCCAGCGCTTTGGTACGTCCGAGGCCGGGCAGACGTCCGTTCTCGTTCAGGTCTATGAGAACGATGCCGAGCAGGAGAAGGTCGAGAAGGATCGCGAAGCCCTTGCGTCCGCTTCCATCGACCTTTCGGGCACCAACCTGCCTAAGGGCTCTCCTATTGACGTGACGTTTATTTTGAGCGAGCAAGGCATCCTCGACGTTCGCGCCGTTGAGCCTACGTCTGGTCAGTCCTGCGAGGTCGAGGTCGAGGTCAAGGGCGGCCTTACCGAGGACGAGATTCGCGAGGCGCGCTCCAAGGCCACGGCCATGCAGATGGTGCTTTAAGACACTAAGAAGACAGACGAGTTGAGGGAGACGATATGGGTATCGCGGTAGGTATCGATCTGGGGACGACGTTTAGCGCCGTTGCGTGCGTGGGCGCGGATGGCGAGCCCAAGATTCTCCCCAATTCGTCCGGCGAGCATACGACTCCCTCCGTGGTGGTCGTCGCCGAGGACGGCTCGGTCGTCTGCGGCGAGGCGGCCAAGGAGGCCCAGCTCATGGGCGATGCCAACGTGGCCTCCTTTTACAAGACGAATATGGGCAATGCCGGTTACGTGGAGTACCTGCGTGGCTGCGAATTCGATGCGACCACGCTTTCGTCCACGTTTCTGCGCCATCTGATCGCGGACGTCTCCCGCGCCAACGGTGTCCAGATCGACTCCGCGGTGGTGACGGTGCCCGCGTACTTTGAGGCGCCTCAGCGCGAGGCGACGCTCGAGGCCCTGCGGCGCACGGGCGTGCGCGCCCTGGGCACGCTGAACGAGCCCTCGGCCGCCGCCTACGCCTACGGACTCATGAGTGCGGACGCCGCCGGCGAGCGCACGATTCTCATCTACGATCTGGGCGGCGGCACGTTCGACGTCACAGTGGCCAGGCTCTCGGGGCGCGAGATCCGCGTCCTGTCCTCCACGGGCAATCACCAGCTGGGCGGCCGCCAGTGGGACAGCGCCCTCTCGGACTTTATCCTGGACCAGCTTTGCGATGCCAGGGGACTAGACCGCGACGATGTCGAGTCGGACCTGACGCCCTCCGACATCAATACGCTTGCCGTCGTATCCGAGCAGGTCAAGCGCGACCTTACGAACCGCGCCCGCACGCGTGCCCGCGTTATGGCGGAATCGGTTTCCGGAACCATCGAGGTCACGCGTGAGGACTTTGAGGAGGCCACGCGCCACCTGCTGACGCTCACGACGGATTGCTGCGAGGAGGCGCTGCGCGAGGCGGGGCTTACGTGGGCGCAGGTCGACGGCTACATCCTCGTGGGCGGTTCCACCAAGATGCCGCAGGTGCGCGAGTACCTTACCGGCAAGGTGGGCAGCGGCCCCATCGGCGGCAACGTCAACCCCGACGAGGCCGTGGCCCTGGGCGCCGCCGTGTACGCGGCCCAGAAGTGCGGCACCACGTTCTCGCTCCCCGGCGCCTCTGCCGCCGCCCCGCGCTTCTCTTTGGGCGCCCTCCCCAAGCTGGTGGACTGCACGGCGCACTCCATGGGCATGATCGCGGAGAGCGAGGACCGCTCGCGCTACGTCAACTCGACCATCATCGGCAAGAACACGCCCATTCCTGCCACCAATAGCCGCGAATACGCCGTGCGCGCCACGCCGAGCCGTCCGGGCTCGCTCGAGATTTACCTTCTACAGGGAGACGATCCTGCGCCCCTCAATAACACGGTGGTGGGTAAGTACGTGGTTCCCGAGATTCCGGGCGAGCGCGGACGCGAGACGCACGTCTTGGTCTCCTATTCCTACACGGAGAACGCCACCATCGAGGTGGGCGCAGCGCTCGCGTCCTCGGGCAGGGCGCTCGAGGTGGAGCGCGCCGAGGTCGAGTCCGACCTCTCGCGCTTCCTGAACGCGCCGACGGATAACGATGTTAAGGGCGGGGATCATGGCCCCGTCGACGCCCGAGTGATGATCTGCGTCGATGTCTCAGGCTCTATGTTCGGCAAGGGTTTTGCTGCCGCGGAGGAAGCCGTCGATTCATTCTTGAATTCTGTAGACGGCTTCGGCGTTGAGGTCGGTCTTATGTACTTTGCGGACAGATCGATGATCGCCTCTTGGCCGAGCTGCAATTATTCTGATGTTATTGGGGGGACGCGAGGGCTTGGTTTTACCGACTTTGATACCGCCCTCGAGTACAGTAAATCCGCCTTCATTAACGGCGGTGGCAAAGGCTTTTATTGTTCCAAGGCCTACGGATGTGGAGGCGGCAATGAAGCCGATCCACTGGATGAATTCTTTATGTGGCGTGAAAGGCGGGATGTCCAAACTGATGGATACTCTGACGTCGCCCTAATCCTAACGGATGGTTATTGGGATGATGGTGCGTGTAAGTCAGCGCGTCGCAACGCCAAGACCCTTAAGCGCGACGGCGTCACCATCATCGGTATCGGAACTCCTGGCGCTGATCTTGAGTTTCTAAAAGAGATTTCCACCTCGGATAGTTACGCGGGCCTCTTCGACTTCTCCGAACTCGGCACCGCGTTCTCGAGCATCGGCCGCTCCATCTCGAGCGGATCTGGCATCAGCATTTAGGGAGCCTATTTATGGAACAAGAACTCAACTTGCTACTCGTCGTCGGCGCGCCGCTTGACCCCGTTCCTTCACAGGAAAAGCTCCGGCAGCTGCTTACGGATGCACGTGTGGTGTGGGGCCCCAAGGCTTCGCGCGGTACGGACCAGATTATCTACAAGCGCTTCTTGGGCGAGGTCCCCAACATGGAGAAAGCGTTTGCCGATGGTAACGAGGCCCAGGTCTCTGCCATCGCGGCGAATGCTCTCAAGGTTGTGAACGGCGCGCTCGATCCGGTGCTCGAGGCGGCGGCGGAAAACAATCAGATTTCTGCCGGTCAGCTGGATCTTATCTGCAACAAGACCAAGAAGCGCATTAAGAAAACCCACTTTGGCGTTGAGTATCAGGTGGATGAGGCCCTTGTGCGCAAGCGTGCTGCCGAGCTTAAGTACACGGTTGCCGAGGGCGGTGCCACCGCATCTACCAACGACGGATCAAACGATGTCTACAAACGCTACATGGAAGATAAACTTCCTGGTTGGGCGGGCTATAAAAAGGAGACGGATCTTATTGTCTTGGGCAAAAGCGATCTGTACGACTTTGCCTGCCCCGACGGCTGCGCCGACCCCTATCGCGCCCCGAGCGCAGACCTGCTTGCGAAGGCAAAACAGGTGGCGGGATCGTTCCGTGCTAACACGCCCGAGCAGGCTGCCGCGGCGAGCCTTGAGGCCCTGTGCCGCAAGGCCTTTGGCACAGACGACGCTCGTAAAGAGTACGACGCATGCCTCAATCGCCTTAAGCTCAACCGTGTCTTTGATGAGCTCGACGAGCTCGCATCGTTCTCGGACAACAGCTTAAGGGTCGAACAGCAACGTGCTGCCGTTGAGACCCTTGCTCCCTTTGTGGCGGACAAGACCGAGGCGCGTTCCCTGCTCGTAGGCCACTGCAAAAAGAAGGGCATTTCGCTTGAGCGAGATGCAGAGCTCGACTCGCTCGTTCAGTGCCGCTGCGGTCATATGAACGATAAGTCTGCTGCCACGTGCGGTCGCTGCGGTTTGCCGCTTATGCTCGAGTGCCCCTCGTGCCACAAGAAATACCCCAACACCAACGATCGCTGCCCCGGTTGCGGTGCGCCTTTGGGTGCGGCCATCGAGGATGCGGAGCGCCTATGCGACGCTGCCGATAAGCTTGCGGGCTGGCTCAACTTTGAGGGTGCGAAGGCAAACCTCGCTCAGGCGCGCTCGGCGTGGCCGTCCTTGCCCCGCGTTGCCGAGGTCGACACAAAAGTCGCTCAGCTCCAGACTGCCGCGGGCGATTTGGGCGCCAAGCTCACGTCCGCCATTGCGGAGCGTCGCTTTGCGGAGGCAGATGGACTCTTAAGGCGCGCCTTGCTCGTACCGGGCGTCGATGCTGCCTATCTTAAGGCGCGTGAGGCGGAAGTTTCTTCGGGCGTAACCGAGGCGGACGATCTTGTGCGTCAAGCTCAGGGGACGGCAGATGCGGAGGAGGCTGCCGAGCTCTGTGAGCAGGCACTCGCTCGCTGCGCCGACCACGCCGCTGCCCGTTCGTTCCTTGCGTCGCACGCCCCGCAGTCGGTTTCCAACTTGGAGGCTCGCGGCAATGCCGAGACTTCGACCGTAAGCCTTGTCTGGCAGCCGAGCCGTTCGCGCGGTGCGCTTGTGTACGAGATCTACGTTGTCGAGGGTGACGGTTCTTCCGGCGATCAGCTCCTTGGCACGACTGACCAGCCCTCATATACCCACGAGCATGCTCCCCAGGGGTGTGCGCTTGCATACAAGGTGGTTGTCGTACGCGTCGGTGTGCGTTCCCAGCCTGCTACGAGCGAGGTTATCGCTCTTGCGCCCGACCTTACGGACGTGCGCTTTATGCCGGCGCATGAACAGATCGAGGTGTCTTGGAAGCCGCTGCCATCGAGTGCGACCGTTCAGATCACGCCGCTCGATGGCGGGGACCCCATTACCGTCCCATCTGGTGGTCACTACGTTATCGGCGGCCTTACGGACGGCGTGACGTATCACTACGAGATGAGTGCTTCCTTCGATATCGTTGGCTTAGGCCGTCGCCAGACGCATCCGCAGACATTCGAGGCGACCCCGCTCGATGCTACACACTATGTAGACGGCCTTGTCTCGCGTGCTCATAAGGGCGCGGAAGGCGTCTTTGATCTTGAGTGGGAGGATGTTGGCGCCGAGGTGCGTTTCTTTGGCTCCGTGGACGCCAAATCTATTCCCCAGCCGGGATCGACATCCGATGTGGCCTCGCTCGAGCGAGACTTTGAAGTTGTGAGCGTGAACGTTGCCGGGCCGGGCAAAGGCACGCTCACCTGGAAGAGCGATGAGGTCCTTTACTTCTTTGCGGCCACGGTTTGCGGTAGCTCCGCTATCGTGGGCGCCAAGGCTCGTGTGTCAAATGGCGGCAAGGTAAGTATCGACTCCATCGAGGAGGCAAACGGCAAGCTGCTTATCTATGTCTCGGTAAAAGACCGCGCGGTGACGGGGTTTAGTGTTGCCGTGAGTGAGACAAGTTTTGTGGACGACCTTTCAGACTCCTCGTGCCAGCCACGACCCGTTTCCAAGAAAAACTGGGAGCGCGATGGCTGTCTGACCGTGCCGGCACCTGACGGACAGAGGCTTTACGTCTCGGTCTTTTCGCGTAAGGGCAGTGTGGGCAGCTTTGAGTTCTCGGATCCTGCGCAGCAGATTTTTGAACGTCGTCATGCGCATGTATGTTACGAGCGCACGGATAGCAAGAAGCTTTTTGGTCCCAGGGAGTCTACGTTTACGTTTTCGGCCCAAGAGGGCGGCTCCTTCACGTTGCCCAAGACAAAGATTGCCTATTGCATCGGCAACCTGTCGCCTGCGTTATCGGTCGATTCCGTAACGCTTGAGGAGTTTGGTCCCGTCGAGGTCGATGGAACCTACAGCATCACGGTTACGTTACCCAAGGCCAAGAAGATATCTATCCAGGCGTTTCCTGCTGCGGGCATTAAGTCTGTAGAGGATGCCTACATTACCTCTTCCGGTTATCTCGTTCAGTAAAGGGTTTTCATTATGGGTTTCTTTTCGTCATTATTCGGATCGGCTGCTACGCCTTCTGGCATGCCGTCCTTCTCGTCGAACGGCATTGTGTGTCCGTTTTGCTTTGAGCAGTTTGGGGCCGATGCCGTAGAGTATCGCTGCACAAATCGCCAGTGCGACGCCGGCCCTTCGGGGTCTGCTGCCGAGGTGGACGAGAAGTACTCGACGTTTCGCGGATGGCCGCGGCCCAGACCCGTGGGACACGTCTTTAAGCCCCAAAAACAGGGCCACTTTGGTGGCGGCTCCGTGTGCTGCGACGTATGTCACTCCAACACGCCCGTGCCCATTTGTCCTTCGTGTCACAGTCCGCTGCCGCAGTCTTCTATTGACGGCAACAACGAGATCATCGCTATCGTGGGCACGCGCGGCTCGGGCAAGAGCCATTACATTACCGTTCTTATCGACCAGCTCACGCGCCGCGTTGGGCATGTCATGGATGCCGGTGTAAACCCGTTCCTTACCATGGACGGTCTTTATAACTGCCGCGAGCTGTACCAAGAGACAAAATACAAGCCGCTGTTCGAGGAGCAGCATACGCTCGAGGCAACGTCACGCGCGTTGGGCGGTGGCGACCGCAAGGACAAGATGCCGCTCATCTACACGTGGAACTATACCGAGGCGTCTCGTGGCCGCAAAAAGGCATTTACGCTTTCGTTCTTCGACGCCGCCGGCGAAGACCTGGAGGACCCGCAGGCCGTTGCCACGGTCAACCGTTACCTGCAGCATGCGCGCGGCATCATCTTCCTTGTCGACCCGCTCCAGATTGCGGGCATTCGGGAACAGCTCGAGGCAGCGGGCGAGACGGACCTTACGAGCAGCCTTCGCGGCGTTCAGGGCACGACGGGTTTCGAAGGCGTGCTCAGCGCCATCACGACGCTTATCCGCACGGCGCGCGGCATTCGCGAGGGGGACGCCATCGATGTTCCCGTGGCCATCGCTTTTTCTAAGTTTGACCAGCTGACGCCCATTTGCGGTGCGGCGGTTACCGTTCAGCAGCCAAGCCCGCATGCTAAGCATGGTGCCTTCGTCGAGGCGGATCAGCAGGCCGTCGATGCCGAACTGCGTGCATTGCTCGAAAACTGGGATGAGGGCGCCATCGTCTCGAGTGTTCAAAGTAATTTCCGCGATGTTGCCTTCTTTGGCGTGTCCGCCCTGGGCCTGCATAATGCTCCGGACGAGAGCGGCTCGGTTAAGCGTCCTCGTCCGCTGCGCGTGGAGGACCCCCTGCTGTGGATTATGGCCAAGAATCACCTTATTACCAAGGAGTAGAACATGGCTGCTCACCAGATTATCTATACCTCGTGCCGCCGCGGCATAGAGGGGACCTCCGATGGCTTCCAGGTCTTCTCGTACGACGAGAAGCTTCCGTCTATTCCCGCAGCCGGTTCATCTCAGGGCTACAACGCTCTGTTTGTCGACCCTGTTCCGCGCGATTTGGGCTTCTCTATCTTTGGCTATCATCCGCTCGATGGGGACTACTGTCTATACTGCAACAACACCCGGCTGCCTCACGACTACATGGGGCCGCAGGGGCGTTCGGGCAATATGTTGCGCCAGTCGTTTCTTGTTCCCTGGGCTGATATGTCGTTTGCGCCCATTGAACTCATGGGTTCGTCTGTGCTGCGTTCGCAGATGGGGCTCGAAGTTCAGAGCGCGGAGAAGCCCGACTATCTGCCGTGCGTAGATTTGGCCCCCGCTGGCAATGTTACTTTTGATGAAGTCTGCGAATGGCTCGAGGACGAGGACATGGCAGACTCCATGGGGGAGCTGCTGGCAAAGCTCTTTGCGGCAAAGATGGGCGGCAAGCAGCTTGTTGTCGTTGCCACGGCGGAGGAGGCGGCTCAGATTATCGGAGCCATTTCTTATGCCTTGCCGCTGCGTTTGTCACGCCAAATTTCCTTTGTGCTGGGTGCCGATGATGCAACCGAGGCATCGGGCGATATCATCAACGCTTCTGCCGAGGCCATCGCGGCGGCTCCGGATTACGTGACAAGTGGTTGGATCGTCTTTGATCCCCATAACCCGGACAGCAATGGATCCTACGCAGGTGTTGACGGATATCTGGGATTTGTCGAGCTTTCCTATTCGCTGAACCCCAAGCGCCTCGCGGATTTCTGCAGCTTTGTCCAGGAGCACACGACGGCCAAACTCATGTTGGGCGCACTGGACGATGCCCATGATTTGTGGGCACTGCTTGGAAAGAGCGAGCCGGATGCGGACGCGGGCAGGCTTCTACGTGCACTCTCTTTTGCAGAGGCTTCGTCCGACGAGGCAACAAACGCGCAACTCACCAATCAGCTCGTAGATTCGCTCGATACGCTGGCGGATATGGGTCTTGGCGTGCTCATCCCTGTTTTGAGCTATCTGCTGCGGCGTGTAGGCGGAATGGATGCCGAGAGGCGCGAGGGCGTGTGCGCCGTCGCGGCCGCTACGGTATCGCGTCTGCTTTCCGATGCCTCGGTGGCGCCGCGGGACTTCCCTAAACAGATGAGCTCGCTATGCGAATCTTGCTCACGTGCCGGCCTCGACCTTTTGGCAATTCTTCAGCGCGGCGGCGATTCTTCGTGGCTGTTTGCGCCGGGCGAGGTATCGGACGTTCAAAAGATTATCGATTTGCTGGATCTGTTCTCTAAATCTGCTGCGGCCCGCAAGTGTACGCTGGAGGAAGCTGGTCCCGACGGCGAGCTTGGACGCTTTGCCGCTGGGGCCTTGCAAGCAGCCTTTGCTCTTGATCGCGTGAAGCTATCGACGGCTGTGATTGCCTATGTCAACGGGTTCACCCATTCGCTCGATGTTTATGAATCTGCCGTCGAGGCGGCGGTGACGGCGGTGTGCGCTGTTGCCCCGAAGGAGATTGACGGCATTTGGGGGGTCATCGCTGCTCGCGCTCCGTATGCCAAGGTTGGAGAACTTCCGCGTGGTCTTGTGTGGCTGAGCGACCATGGACGCGAACAAGACATGGGAACCATGTTCTCGTTTGGCTTGGGTCACGTCGAGGGCGTAGAGGCTGCGTCGGATCTGTATAAAATCTGCTGTAGGGAAGGATTCCCTACTCATAAGGCGCTTGCCATAGGTTATACCGATGCTACGTCCCTATATGTTGCTTACCTGTTGAGCTGTCGCAGCGAAAAAGCGACCTCAATACTTCGTGAGCTTGTTGAATCGCTTGCCAAGGCGGCTCCCAGTAACAAGTTGGTGTGTTGCCCGCCCATGGTAAAAACGATGGGCACTGCTTCGCATGGCCTCACGGATGGAATCGATCCTTTGAATCCCTCAAAAGAAGATCTTAGGACGTTGCGCGCTCTTTATGGCTATTCCCGGGCTGCGAATGCGGCGGTGCTTGGTCGCCAGGGCATGCTCGCACTGTCACTTGCGGAGTTGGGGAGGGCTTCTCAGGCGAGCGCGGATTTCAGGGCATATCAGGGAATCCCAGATATCCTAAAAAGCTACCGTGGGGCTGTTGATTTTTCCGACGTTGAGGGCCGTGATCGAGATAGGATCTGCGACGCTTTCGCCCAGGGTGTTTTGGGGTGTTGCAAGGACCTTGGCGATTTTGCCTTTGCCATGGCTGCAATGTCGGCCACTTGCTGGCTGCCTGCCTTCGAGGCCTGCGCTCAGCTTGCCCTAAAGTATTCGCGCGGCAGGCAGGGATCGTTCGATCGCTTGGCGCTGGTTCTTTCGTATCTAGCGGTTTACGGAGTGAATCGCGAAGACATGCACGCCGCTATGGGCAAGGTCCTTTCCAAAGTTAAGCTCGAGAACCATGGCGCCCTTAAGCACGAATGTGCCCGCTACTGCGGGCCCCGCGCGCTCGAGGCACTGGGAATTACGGCTCCTGCCGATGTTGCGCAACAGATTGACGCGATTCTCGCTGACAATGTCAAAAAGGGCGGGTTGCCGTTCTTTAGAAAGTAGGTAAGTTTAAGCAGACGGGTGATGACCATGGGGTTGTTTAATAAGGTTTCTGGGCTGGCGCAGGGCGCTTACGGTAAGGCGGCAGGCTATTCCGATGCCGATGAGTCGTTTATCGGCGCCGATGTCGATGGCATGATTTGCCATATGGGTCTTTATCCCAACTACATTAAGCTCCGCACTAGGGAGCCGCGCACCGAGCAGATTAAGCGTGCCATGGAAGATCCTATTTCTGCGTTGGTTGGCCCGGCTCAAGAGGTCGAGCGCATCATCCGCGTGGGTAGCCACGTTCGAGATTTTGAGCGTTGGACCGAGTTTGGCAAGCGTTGCTATACGCTCAAGATTATGGGCACCAGAAAGCTTGTTCGCATTCGCTTGGTTCCGGCTGACGGCCAGCGCTTTGAGAACTACGTAATGAGTCATTGGATGTAACGAGGACGGCGGGTTGCTCGTTCTGATAGGAAGAAGGTAAGAAGAATGGCTGGAAGCGGTTCTTGGCGTCCTCAATATGATTCGAGGAGGCAAAAGGGTGGACATGGCGCGTACTCGCCGAGCAAGATGTCCTTTTCTGAGCACAGGAGGCGTGGACCTTCTGTTTACTTTGCCGCCAACTGGGTGCTCATTGGCGTCGTGGGGGCTTTGGCAATGCTGCTCATCGGCCTTACGGCGCTCATCCGAGGCAACTGGGAAGGCTTTCTGTTTGCCCTGGTGGCAGCGTTTATTTGCTACAAGCTGTTTTTCCATAAGCGCTCGTAGGGGAGCGATGGGATTTAGTTTCCCTGTATGCAACTACTAATCAAAATAGGAGAATATCATGGGACTGTTTGGCTCTTTTGTTCAAGCATTTAAAGACGGATACAACGGCGTAGACGAAGAGCAGGACACTGCGCCTTTCACTAAGGGGAATACTGCTCAAAAACCCGCACCCGCAAAGGAGACTGCCCCTGCTCAAAAGCAGGCTGCCTCCGAGGAGCCAAAGTTCTGCGGTGCGTGCGGCGCCTCCCTTGAGCCAGGCACCAAGTTCTGTCCCAAGTGTGGCAAGCCGGTGATGGGCGTTGCGCCGGAGGGTCAGGCCGCTCCGGCGGAGCCTCCGCATCTTATGCCGACCAATACATGGCAAGCGTATTTGGATACGGGGCTCAACCAGTTATCCTTACTCGAAGGAGTTGCAGCTTTCCAAAGGGTCACGCATGCCGATCCTGTTTTTGGAACTGAAGAGGTTAATTCTTACTTCCTGCTTCGCGGTGACAGGGTGGCTATTCAAGAGGTTGCTAGAACTCTCCGAGAAGTATCAGAACAGTTCTTCAACGACCAACTCTACATTAATGTTGGCACGTTGGCCGAGGATTACCGACAGGTCATTCGCATTAAATCTGCTAATGTGGAAGCGCGCTTTGAAGATATGCTATACCTCACGCTTGTGCAAAAAAACGTGATGGACGGTGCTGTTTATTATCTGTATATGAGCGGCGACGCCCTCGAGTTGGTCGCCAAGCGTGATGCTCGAACCCGCGATGAGAATAAGAGGCTTGATGAATTTAACAGTCGTGCTGATATCTTTGGTGATTTTGGATCGACTGCAAAGCTGGTGACTCTTACCGCTTTCGGTATCATGAACAACTACCAAATGAATGGCTAAGCTAACTTGGAGGGTTCCAAGTCGTAAAGCGATTTGCCAATTTTGTGTTGATCAACTGTACGCGCGCAAGCTATACAATCCGCCCTCATTTCTTGTTTAAGGAGATGAGGGCGGATTTGTTGTTAGGGCCAGATGTTCATCTTGTTATAAGAAAGGGGCGGTCAAAGCCGCCCCATTTACATATTATGCTAGGGGAGTGTCGTCGCTCCCATTGTTGTGCTTTCAGTTGCAATGTTGCCGATGGCCTTCATAAGACTTTCGACTTGTTTGTTGGTCGTCGCATTGTTTCCGGAGAGATCACAGCGCCACGCCATGAGCTTTGCGTTGCTAGAGCATGCTTCTACCGTTATGTAGATGCGTGCCGGTCCTTCGGGACGAAGCAGATTCAGTTCTAAGGCTCGCAGGCGCTTTCCAAAAAAGACACCTCCCTGGATTGCCTCGAGTCCCGTACGCACGGTTATGCGCAACCTCTCTTGCCTTGCGGCCCGAAATACGAAATCGGACCATGTTGTGTCTGCAAAGCGCTGAGCTCCGGACACCACTATGGGCCCCATGGGGTATCCGGGCGCGCATCGTTTCTGTAGTTGTTCGACAGTGATATCTGATGCGGTCATGTGGCCTCCTCTCACAATTTGCCTGCATAGGGCAGGCGTTCTCTCAGTGCAAATTATCCGACAGCCCTTTTCGTGCCTGTTGCGCAACATATTCGGGCATGCCTGCGTGATACTTTTGCTCAGACGATTGCAATGGGGGAGCCATGGATAATTTGGAACAGCTCGAGGTTGTGCGGCTTGATGGTTTTACGCCCAGCATTCCTGCGGAGCCCGGGCGTGAACAGGAGCTCGCATCGCGTTTTAATATGCTCTTTCTTCAACCGGGGAGCACGCTTCATGGTGGTTTTGGTGCGGTTGCCAAGGTGGTGAACCTTTACGAAGAGGTTTTTGCCCTCAAGCGGTTAAACGCACCCGATTCCAACAGCGATTGCTCGCCTTCTGAGCTGAGGGAGATGCTGTTCGAAGAATATAAAAACCAGCTCGCAGTATCTAGGCTAAAAGGATTTCCACAGGTCTATGGCTATGGGTCGTGGAAGGGCGAGCCGCTTATCCTTATGGAATGGATCGAGGGCACTACGCTGGCGCATGCTGTACCCGATCTGCCCCATGAAGGCGACGGTGTTCAGGGTGAAGTCGTGGCGCAAGTGGGCATTTCGGTCTTGGAGATCTTGCAGGGTGTCGAACGCCTGAACAGCCGCCTTGTGCATCGCGATATTTCCCCGAATAACATTATGTTTCGCACCAAGGATATGAGCCTGTCTCAGCAGGTTGCTGCCGGCGCCTTCGATACGTGCCTGATCGATTTTGGCAATTCGACCACAGAATGCCAAGATATTCCCATGGCCTTTACGCAGCGTGTGGGCATGATGCGTGGCGCCACGCGAGATTACGCTCCTCCCGAGATGCTGACGGCAGACGTGGAGGGCGTGGAAGAGCTTAGAAGCAATCCTGCGATTGATATCTATGCACTCTGCAGCGTGCTGTACGAACTTTATGCGGGACATACACCATTCGACCTTACCCACTCTCTTGGGGGGTCAGATTATCGTACCAAAATGAGTGTGGATCCAAAACCGCTTGTGGCGCGGCGCACATACGAGGAGCCGTTGCTCAATGCGATTATGAGCGGTATCAGGCCCTCCCAGGAGGCCAGACCAACGGTGGATGGTCTTTTGTATGAGCTTGAATGCTGGTACGAGGGGCGTCAACGAAATGGAACGGTTGCAGCTCCCAGGCCAGTTGAACTGCCCAATAAACACGATGCGGAATCAAACTGGGATGAGACGATGCCCGTTGGCAATGCGGTAGTCGTGCCCTTTACGGAATCCAGTCCCTTTGAGAACGCTTTTGCGGCTCTGGTGGTAGAACCGGCAACTGTGCCTATGCCGCGTGCCGAGGAGCGCTTTGAATCGTCCCGTAAAACTCCGGCGTCAGCACCGGAACCAACGGAGAACACCTGGTCTGAGCCTGATGTTCGTTTTGATGCTTCCGGTGCGGAACATGTTCCGGTTCCCACGCCGGTGCCCGTGCCCACGCCTGGCGCTGCACGGAGTGCGGCAGGCGCCGCGGCGGCGGGGGCCGGTGCTGCACCCGCCGCTGCCGCTGCTGGTGCTGCCGCGGGTTCGGCTGTCGCTGGGGCCGCTGCCGCGGGGGCTACATCGCCGCGACCGAAAAGGGCTGGAGGATCAAGCGCCGCCCGCGCCCCGAAGCCACGTGCTGCCTCTTCTTCGAGCCCCGTGCCGCCGCCCCCTCCGCCGGTGACTTCTGCACCGGCGCCCCCTGTTCCCTCGGGCTTTTCGAGTTCGAGAAAAAAGAAACGAGGGGCCGTTTCGAGCAGTGGCACATCTATTGGGTTTAGGGACGTTCGTCATTCGCGTCCCGTGCGAAAACTCGGTTGGCGAATGCTGATGATTTTGGCAATCATGTTTGCGCTTAGTGCCGTGTCATGTATTGCGCGGAATGCGTTTGGGTCGGAACTCCCCGGCCCCCAGGAGATTTCTGAGGTTCAAGAAGCGAATGGCGTTAACGATGATAGCCAGGGCGTAGCCCCTGCTGAGGAGGATGTTTTATGGCAGAGATAACACCGCGCCGTATTATGTTCGAGGATTTAAGAGGGTTTGCGGGCCTCGACTATCATGATGCCTGCTGCCTATTGCTTTCTGTTCGACCTGTTGCCGGCGGCATGTCTCCTCGTGAGTCGCTCGAGGTCATGCATCGCTCGAGCATTATGCGCAACTACGTTGATATTGTCCCATCCAAGACAAATCCCTCGCATTTTGGCGATCTCCAAAACGCCTCGCTCAACGTTATGGCGCGACTGGCGGCGCGGCAGGGCTCTGGCGCGGCATCGCGCGTTAAAATTGCCGATCACTACCGCGGACCGGCTGCCCACGCTATGGCCGATGCGTTCGATGCGTGGGGATTGAGCGGGCAGACGTATCTTAATGCGGTCAGGTGTATCGACATGGCAGTGCTTCCTGCCGGCAAGGACAGAGTCGCTCTGTTTGTCATGCTGTTTGTGGTGGCAGGCTGCCTCCAAGATCCGACGCGTGCGGCAGAACTAGTCGAGGACTTTCTGGAGCGATGCATGGGCGGACACTTTAGCTCAACGACGCTTAGGCTCGATAACGGCAAGAATGATTGCGCCTTCGTAACGAGCCCTGTCGATAGCGCTTCTACAACGCTAGGCCTTATCTTGCGGGAAGGCAGCGTCGTGCGCCTGCCGGCATATGAGCTGTCCCAAGATCCAGAAGGTACTGTCATTGGCTATTTGCCAACTGGTACAAACGTGATCGGTGCGCCCGATGGCTGTGTAAGCGCCCGTCACCTTCGTATTTGGTGCGAGGGCGGTCGTTGGTATGCGCAGGGTCTTGGTTCAACAGCGGGAACAGTACTCAAGCGCGGTGTAGAAGACTTGACGGTCGTTGAACCCCCGAGCTCTGAGGCCGGACCGGGGCGTGAGTACCCGCCGGTGGAAATCAAAGTGGGCGATGAGCTTTGCCTTGGCGGCAAAGTGACGTATATCGTTGCGCGAGGCAAAATCGGATAGCTGCAGATTCGACTCTCGACCGTTCGGCGGTGTTGCGCAACGTTTTTTGTCCTTTTGGGTTTACAAAAAGATGAAGGAATCGTTCCAACGAGAAAGGACATGCTATGGGCCTGTTCGATAACTTAAAGTCTGGGCTGTCATCCGCGGGAAGCGCTCTGGATATCAAGGCATCGCCTGGCGATGCGAGTGCGGCGACCGTTCCTCAGGAGGGGGGCGCGGTCTGCAAACAGTGTGGAGCGCCGCTGCTGCCCGGCGCGACCTTCTGTGGAAAATGTGGAGCGTCGCAAGCGGAGACCGTTGAATCCGCTCCGATATCAAAGCCATTGCCAGACCATGCTGCCCCCAAAGGCTCATGGAATGATGCCGTCGACAAAATTATTTCGCAGCGCGGCTTTTATTCCGATGATCTTTGGGACGCCGCTGGCTGCATGTATACGCAGCATGAGATTCAAATCTTCGATGTGATTGACTTTTGCAACGTTTCGAAGTGCGAGTCATATTATGTCAAGGGCGGTGGCTCTCTTACGCTTGATGACTTGGCGCTCGAACTCATTGACATTGCCAGTGACTATTACAGGCTAATCCTAAAAATAAAAATTGATCGAGAGATTACTCGTGGGGGCGGCATCGTCATTACCGCAAATGTTCCTGATCCCGAGAATTCACTGGAGGCCAATCCCTTTGGTCTGATAGTGCAAGAAACATATGGTGACGATGCTATCTTCTATTATTACTTCATTAGCGAAACTACCTATCGCGTATTTGTCGGTCCAGCTTTTACAGCATGGACGGATAATGTTGTCGCGATGACGTTCGCTCGGCTGAATTCTAAGGGCGACGAGGAATTGCGCCCCGTTCCTTGGATTGTTGAGACAGAGCCAAAGTGCGGAAAGGTTGGGGCGTCGCTAACAGAAGCCGTTAACAATAACTCGGAAGAGTTACTTGCGCGGGCGGCTGGATTAATGAGGAAAACAGTCCCTTCTCCTTGTGATGGAGCTTTGATTGAAGGTGTTAAATCCTATACGATCCTGGACGATTCTATTGATCCGTATCGAGCAATAGTTGAACTTGGCCATCAGATGGGCCAGGTGGGCTGGAAAGTTATCCAAGCACCTGAGAGCTGGGCATATAAAGGCAAATTGATTGCTTTAAATGCTTCTGGAGCAGGCATGGGCCAGCAATGGTGGAACTCCTTCTTTGTTCAGGTCGAAATGACGGCCAGGGGTCATGTTTTGTATTTGTTTTATTGGTCTGGTCTCTTCGAACAGGCATATAGGCTGCATGAAGAGGGCAAGATGCTGCGCCCAGACATGGAGATGGCATATCAAGCCGTGAGTCCGTATGTTGAGCAAATGGACAATTATATTAAATCGGCAGAGCACACTTTAATTTACGCAGTTGCGCAGCTCAACGAAAAGGCTGCTGCCAAATGGGGCATTTCGACCGCCGCGGGTCGCCACCTACCAAAAGGAAGTTTCGACGAATTCCGCGAAGCGTGTAGCGCGGGTGAATATGACAAAGCCCGAGAGCTTGATGAGAGACTATCAGCTCGCGAATGTCGTGTTTTCGACGACCCTCTTGCTGACAGTCGATTCTGCGCGACATATCTGGTCCCTCTCGGTATGCAAGATTTGGAGGCGCTTGCGGATACAATCGAAAAGGCCTCTTCTGTTGAGCCCCTCCTTGCCCGTGTGGTTGATCGTCCTGATGGGCGTAAAGGCAAGCAGCTTATCGAGCTGACCTTTGCCGGCGAAGAAGCGGGCCAGCTCTGGCAGAAAGGGTGTCATTGGTATATTGTTCGCAGGGAGTTGCAGAATGAAATGGCGCTGCTCTACGTGTTTCTTTCTTCCTGCGAGATGGACAAAGCCATTGCCATGAAGAACAGCGGAGCGGTCTTGCCCCCGGATGTTAAAGCGCTCGCTGATGACTGCGAGGCACATCTTGATCGCATACAAAAGATGCGCGCGTCTCTTAAGCCTCCCGCTGGGATTGCACATGTTATTCGCTTGCTCAATAACGAATGGCTGAAGGAGAAGTCCCAATCGCAGGATTAGACGCCTTCGTGTTTGAGATTGATATTTAAGAAAACCCCGCTGGCGAGTTGCTGTGCCGGCGGGGTTTTCTTGCTGCGATATTCCAAAACAAAGCGCCCTTCTAGAAGATTGATCTTCTAGAAGGGCGATAAGGGGTTCTATTTGCTTGTTTACTATGCGTGCTTGTTGCCGCAGCTAGGGCAAAATGCAGCGCCGGCTTCCACGGGGGGCACCGCAGTTGGGGCAGAAGTCGCCTGCATTGCCAGCGGTCTGGGCAAAGCTGGACAGATCCTTACCTGCCGTCGCGTCCTCGAAGTGCTCAAGTACGGTCTGGACGGAATTGCAGAAGTCGGCTTCTGCTGCAATGTCGGTGTCGTCGAGCAGTCTGTCGACCTTCTTGAGGAAGCCCTTTCCGAGTCCGCGGTTCAGCATGTTGTTGAGGGCGGGACCGTCTTCGTCCATCTGGTTTGCCTGCTCCTCGGCTGCCTTTGCAGCCTGCTCGGCCTGCTCGGCACGCGTGCTCGGGCAGCGGTAAGTCTTGAGGTCAGAGCCCTGGAGGACGCAGACGTACGTTGCCCAAACCTGGGATTGCATTCCTGCTGCGAAAACCTGGAATGTGGGAAGCTGGGTCTTTTTGAAGAGACCGCCATCGACTACCTTAATCTTGCCGACCCTGATCTTATAGCTGTAGAGAGAATTATCCGTGAGGCTGTCGAGAGCATCGTTGACAACGGTGGTGCGGTCCTCGATCGAACGCTTTCCGACCGAGGTGACAATCGGATTTCCAAGATTGTTGCTGTACTCGAGGTTGGAGAGCTTAAGTGCCATTTGATTCCTTTCCATTAATGGTTCCGTCTGTCTTTTGACAATTCGTTTTCTGGAGCCGCGAAATATGATTCTGTTGCGCAACATCAAAGGTTTTTGGAATGTGGTGTTGTTGGCGAGTTGGCCGGTTGCTCGAAGCAGCGCTCTTTGTTGCGCAACGGATTTCTGGAACAACGCCGTATGCTCAACTCGTCCTAAAGATATAAGAGAAAGGGCAGGACAATGGCTGAGGTTGAAGTAAGGGCCTTGGGCCCCGATGACGTCGATGCGATGGTCGATCTTGATGAGCAGTCTGGTTACGAAGTCTATGAGGCATATGCGGATTACATTGAGGAGGAGGACGAGGACGGCGATGGAGACGAAGAGAACTGTTACCTCTGGGGCGTCTTTGCCGATGAGGAACTGGTCGGCTTTTGTGTGACAGGCGGTGCGGATGACCCTGACCTGCCCGATGCCGTTACGGAGCACCCGCTCAACGAGGACATGTCGACGTTTTTGAGCCATGTGTATGTTGACCCTGACTACCGCGGTAACGGCTATGGCGCGCGCCTGGTGCACGACGCTCTGTTGGGATACTGGGAGAGCGAGGGTCACCAGCAGCCTGCATTCCTGGATCTGAGCGAATATCTCTTTGACGATCCTGATGCGGATCCGATTAAGCTCGCGCATCTGCTCATCGACTTCTTTGGTAAGAACGGGTTTGAGCCCATCCCCGATGATGAGCACGACATCACCTACACCTGCATGGTCTTGGATCCCAAGAACTTTAAGGACCCGGACGCAGAGTAGAGGCTGCGATCTGTTGGTTCAGCTTCCCTAGTTGGTGCTTGACGGGGCCGGACGTTCCAGTTGTGATGGCTGGACGTCCGGTCCTTTTTGTTGCCTGTCGGGTTTGGTGCTCGGCACGTTTGTCTCGATCTGTAACATCTGGCGGGGGATACGGGGTCTAGTTGTTACAGATTGAGATTGTTCCTCGGCAGACAACTCAACTGTCTCAATCTGTAACATCTGGGGCCGGTTTTGCTCCGCAACTGTTACAGATCGAGATGTTGTCTTCAGACGGATTGGTTTGTCTTGATCTGTAACAGTTACGGGTCGATTTACTCGGTAACTGTTACAGATCGAGATGTTAGCCAAGGGGCTGACTGAATGTCTCGATCTGTAACGTGTAGACCCGGTTTTGCTCCGTAACTGTTACAGATTGAGACGAACAGCCCAGACCCGTCCCGTCCGCCTCGTCATCTGTGGTTTACGTGGGGGCATACGGAGTACGGGTATAC
>OLQG01000679.1_pt1 | contig 25939 bp, 21 predicted proteins | sample 1672221 | NCBI WGS metagenome assembly OLQG01 (sample SAMEA3136660, study PRJEB25190) | human gut metagenome | biome: human gut; feature: human-associated habitat; material: faeces | place: Austria | collected 2013
ACAGCTACATGAAAACGATCCCAGATCAATTTTTTCAAGATTTCAATCTGCACTTCTCCCATAAGCTGTGCATGAATCTCAGAAAACTGACTGTCCCACAGAATGTGAAGCTGCGGTTCTTCCTCCTCCAGCTGACGCAGCTTTTGGAGCATCTGATGTGGGTCGCAGTCATCCGGAAGGATAATCTGGTAATTCAGGACAGGTTCCAGTATCGGAAGTTCTGACTCCTGTTCAATTCCCAGTCCCTCTCCCGGATAGGTTCTCGTAAGTCCTGTCACCGCACAGACTGTTCCGGCTTCAGCTTCCGATGTCAGTTCATATTTTGCTCCAGAGTACAGACGAATCTGATCTGCCTTTTCTTCCCAGGCAGCCTCTTCTGCTTTACGCCCCGGCAGACTCTGTCCGTTTGAATTTGAAGAAAGCAGTGTCTTTACTTTAAGACTGCCTCCTGTGATTTTCATATACGTAAGACGATTTCCCTGTTCATCTCTTGCAATCTTGAACACTTTTGCGCCAAATTCCGTCGGCCGCTTTGGTTCTGCCGTATATTTCTGCACGCCATTCCAGAAATCCTTTACACCTTTTTCTTTAAGTGCCGATCCGAAATAACACGGGAAGATTTTTCGCTGTATGATCAGTCGTGCAATGTCACGGTCTTCGACGATGCCTGTTTCCAGGTATGTTTCCAGAATGTCTTCCTCACAGACCGCAATGTTTTCCAGCTGCTCTGGAGTAAGTTCATACATTCCGTAATCCGTATCCTGTGTTCTCCCAAAATCCACACAATTTTCATGAAGATGCTGTTTCAGATCATTCAGCAATGCATCGTGATCTGTCCCCTGCTGATCCATTTTATTGACAAACAAAAACGTCGGAATCTGGTATCGCTCCAGAAGCCTCCACAAAGTCATCGTATGGCTCTGCACACCGTCCATTCCATTGATCACCAGAATCGCATAATCGAGGACCTGCAGCGTACGTTCCATTTCAGCTGAAAAATCCACATGTCCCGGTGTATCCAAAAGCGTCACTTCCATATTTTCTGTTTTTAGCAGCGCCTGCTTGGAAAAAATCGTAATCCCTCGTTCTTTTTCCAGTTCATATGTGTCAAGAAAAGCATCTCCATGATCTACACGGCCAATCTTTCGGATCTCACCGCACAGATACAGAAGTTCTTCTGACAGAGTTGTCTTTCCGGCATCTACATGTGCCAGAATTCCAATAACCAGTTTTTTCATTCATGTTCTCTTCTTTCTTCTATATACAAAGGGGCCAGTTTTCGCACGATCGTCTCACTGACATGGATCAGTGTATCCAGATCATTTTTCTGATTATTCAGATACGCATGAAAGCATCCCTGAATACAGAAGGAAAGCATGATATCTTTCTCCGGATCAGTCTCATACTGCGGATATTTTTCCACGATCAGCCGTTTCAATTCTGTTTCCAGACAGTCACCTAGATGACTTTTTTCTGTTCCGGAAAACAAAATATTGATCAGTGAATGATTCGATACCAGCGCCATATATAAATTTCTTGTGAACACATCCGGATCTTTAAACGGTGATTCCTGCTGACTGGAAATATTTTTGATCACTGTCGTGATCGTCTCTGACTCCAGCATCTGTGAAAGTGCATAAATATCCTCATAATGACTGTAAAAAGTTGATTTATTGATGCATGCCAGGCTGCACAGCTCTTTCACCGTAATTTTCTCCAGCGGCTTCGCTGCACGCAATTCCAGAAATGCATTTCGGATCGCTCTCTCTGTTTTTTCTATTCTGATATCCATGTTTCCTGTTCTCCTTTTTCCGACAGATTTTATAAATCGTCGGTTATCCACCGCTTATGCCAAATCGTCGGTGGACAATCCCCCTGTTTCTTTAGTATAAAGTAACTATAATACCTGCGGATTACTCCGCACTTTTACCTTTTAGTATACTCAAAAAAGCAACTAATGTCTATTATCTACAAGGAGAATATGATGGATTTTTATGGATTTTATACAGGAAAAATTTTTGACGCTTATAAATATCTTGGTGCCCATGTTGAAGAAAAAGGCGTAACTTTTCGTACTTTTGCACCTTCAGCCTCCCGCATCACCCTGATCGGAGAATTCAATGACTGGCAGGAATGGGAAATGAACAAAGTTTCTGACGGTAATTTCTGGGAATGCTATATTCCACAGGCAAAAGCCGGTCAGATGTACAAATATAAGATTTATGACCGTAACGGTAATCCAGTCGATCATTGCGATCCGTATGGATTTGGCATGGAGCTTCGCCCAAGCAGTGCCTCTATCATTCGTGACATGTCAAAATACAAATTCAAAGACAGCCAGTGGTTGCAAAGCCGCAGCGACTGCCGAAAAAAACCGTTGAACATTTACGAAATTCATTTTGGTTCTTTTCGCAAGCCTTCTGACAAAGCAGACGACTGGTATAACTATGAAGAAATGATTGATATTCTGATTCCATATCTGGTCAAAAACGGCTATAACTACCTGGAGATCATGCCTCTGAATGAATATCCATGTGATGAATCCTGGGGCTATCAGGCAACCGGTTTTTTCAGTCCGACTTCCCGATACGGAACAGCTGATCAGCTGAAGTCCTTCATCGATGCCTGTCACAAACATAACATCGGCGTACTGATGGATTTTGTTCCGGTTCATTTTGCCGTAGATGCTTATGGCCTTGCGAATTACGATGGAACCGCACTTTATGAATATCCGAACTCTGCGGTTGGTGTCAGTGAATGGGGAAGCTGCAACTTCATGCATTCCCGCGGCGAGACCCGAAGCTTCCTGCAGTCCTGTGCAAACTACTGGATCAGCGAATTCCATATGGATGGTATCCGTATGGATGCAATCAGCCGCGCCATCTACTGGCAGGGCGATCCGGCAAGAGGCGTCAACCTCAATGCTGTAGAATTCCTGCAGTATATGAATCAGGAACTGAAACGCATGCATCCTTCTGTGATTCTTGCTGCCGAAGATTCCACTTCTTTCCCCAAAGTAACCGATCCTGTCGATCAGGGCGGCCTTGGTTTTGATTATAAATGGGATATGGGATGGATGAACGATACGCTGAATTACTTCCGTACCGCACCGGAATACCGTCCGGAAAACTATCACAAACTGACATTCTCCATGATGTACTACTATGATGCCCGTTTCCTGCTCCCGCTGTCTCACGATGAAGTTGTTCACGGCAAAGCAACGATCATGCAGAAAATGAGCGGCGACTATGAATACAAATTCCCACAGGCGCGTTCTCTGTATATGTACATGTATGCACATCCAGGCAAAAAACTGAATTTTATGGGAAATGAAATCGGCCAGTTCCGTGAATGGGATGAAAAACGCGAGCAGGACTGGATGCTTCTGGATTATCCACTTCATGCTGGATTCGCCCGTTTCATGAAAGACCTGAATAAATTGTATCTGGAACACTCTGCTTTCTGGGAAAAAGATTATGAAGCAGATGGTTTCCAGTGGATCGACTGCCATCAGGAAGGACGCTGTATTTATGTCTTCGAACGAAGCAGTAAAAAAGAGCGCATCCTTTCTCTGTTTAATTTCTCCGATCAGGAGCAGGTCTACGAGCTGAAACTTTCTGATGCGCAGAAATTAAAAGAACTCCTGAACAGTAATCTGGCCGTTTATGGCGGCACACAGAAACGCAAAGGAGCTGTCAAAACAATCAAAGACGGCAGAATTCTTCTGACCCTGGCACCATATTCCTCTGTATATTATCTTGCGGAATAAATTTGAACCCCCGGCACAATACCGGGGGCAGTTTTATATAATTTATTATATTTTTCTTATAATCTTCCGTAGCGGCCTGCAAGTTCCAGCATTTCTTCCTGCAGTTCTTTAGAAAATTGTCCTTCTTTCAGTCTCCATTTCCAGTTCTTTCCAAGTGTGGACGGCTGGTTCATTCGTGCAGAATTATCAAGTCCCAGATAGTCCTGCATCGGTATGATACAAAGATCAGCTACGCTCTGCATCACAAGGCAGATCAGATCGTCACAAAGTTCTTTTCCGGAATCGTGGAAATTATTCAGGTATTTACGAACCTGTCTGCGCTCCTGTGGTGTAATATTATCAAGCCATGCTACCAGAGTCTCATTGTCATGAGTTCCTGTATAAACCACGCAGTTTCTCGGATAGTTATGCGGCAGATAATCGCTTGCATTACCCGTATCGCGCTCGTCAAATGCAAATTCGATGACCTTCATATTCGGGTAGCCGCTTTCTTCGACCAGTCTCTTAACCGTGTCGGTCATATAGCCGAGATCTTCTGCAATAATCTCACGATGTCCGAGTTTTTCTGAAATCGTGCGGAACAGCTCGATTCCCGGGCCTTTTTCCCACCAGCCGTTCTCTGCTGTCTTATCACCGTACGGGATTGCATAATATTCATCAAATCCGCGGAAATGATCAATTCGCACTACATCATACAGACGGAAACAGTTTGCAATTCGTTTTACCCACCATTCATATCCGGAATTGCGATGCACTTCCCAGTTGTACAGTGGATTTCCCCAGAGCTGTCCTGTTGCAGAAAATCCGTCCGGCGGGCATCCTGCAACCTGTATCGGACAGTTTTTTTCATCGAGTTTAAAGAGCCATGGATTTGCCCATGTGTCAGCACTGTCCATTGCCACATAGATCGGAATGTCACCGATGATCCGGATGCCATTTTCATTTGCATAAGATTTGAGTTTCATCCACTGCTGGCGGAATTTGAACTGCATGTACTCCTGAAATTCGATTTCAAAATACATTTCTTCTCTGTAATAATCGAGCGCATTCTGCCAGCGAAGACGGATGTCCTCAGCCCATTCACTCCACGGAATACCGCCGAAGCGTTTCTTCACTGCCATAAAAAGTGCATAATCTTTCAGCCACCATGCCTCTTCTTCCTGAAATCTGCGAAATTCCGAATCCATGTATACGTTGCTGCGTTCATATGCTTTACGGAGCAAAATCATACGTCCTTCATATAATTTTGCATAATCTACACTTGTCTCGTCTGTTCCGAAATCCACGCTCTCACATTCTTTTTTTGTCAGGACACCTTCTTTTATCAGTTCTTCCAGACTGATAAAATATGGATTTCCTGCAAATGTGGAAAATGACTGATACGGAGAATCGCCGTAGCTTGTCGGACCAAGCGGCAGAATCTGCCAGTAACTCTGTCCTGCTTCTTTCAGCGCATCCACAAACTCATATGCTTTTTTGTCAAAGCAGCCGATTCCATATTTTGACGGCAGACTGCTGACCGGGAGCAGCACACCGCATGTTCTTTTCTTTGCCATTCTCATTCCTCCCATATGTTTTTTGTAAACGAGGAAAACCAGGCGATGTTTCACGCCCGGTAATCCTACATTATCCGTTATCGTTATTTTGTCATATAGGAAGGTAAATCGTCAATGTTCATAATCGAGGGTTTATGTTAAATTTTGAAGATTTCCTCTTAATCCAGATGAAAAACAGGATGAAGATCCTTGCATACCGGACTGTTATCTGGATTAGTTTCCATAATATCTGCCATGAAATCCCACCATTTGCGGTTTATCTTAGTATCTGCACTCTCACTCCATTTTTTTCATCTTCTATTTCTATATAGCCAAACAATGTGAGTGTTTCTTGATCCAGAAAAATGGAATAATTTTTTCCGCCATATTCATGTATCATATCTTTCATTTCCGGCCAGAGCAGATTATGACGTCTCTCGTATTCCTGTTCCTGTCCTTCATACAATTTCATTGTAAATGCTTTGATCATATCCATACCTCCTGCATTTTTCACCATACAGAGAACCTGCCACTGGCAGCTTCTCTCGCATACTTTGGCATAAAGTTCAGGACTGCCGTAGTAGCAGTACAGCAGTCCTGTTTCCAAGGGTTATTTAAATTGTAATTAGCGCCTGATTAATAAACATCTTTCCATTCATCGATATTGGATGGATCAAATTTGAACGGAGAACCGAGAATAACTTCTGTACCGCCGTCAGATGCCTCTGTAACTTCATACTCACCGAGATCTCCTGCTGTAAATTTATCACCTGCTGCACCGGTAATCTCTTCATTTACAAGAGCGATGGATGTGTAAGCACCCAGACGTCCTACATCTTCCGGGTTCCACAGGAACATATACGGGCAGGAATGTGCGTCATCATCACCAATGTACTCTGACATTTCAGAAGGAAGTCCGAGACCTGTCAGTTTGCAGGAAGAACCATTATCCTGAAGAACTTTTGCTGCCGCTGCAATACCTACAGTTGTCGGCGCGCAGATAACTTTCAGATCCGGATATGTCTGCAGTAATGCCTGTGTAACATCTGTAGATTTCTGAGGTTCATCATCTCCATATGCCACTTCTACAAGCTCCAGTTTACTGTATTTGTCATCTTTCATAACTTCTTTCATTGCATCGATCCATGCATTCTGATTTGTTGCCTGAGATGTCGCAGACACGATTGCCCACTGGCCTTCTCCACCGGAAATATCCAGAACTGCATCCATCAGTGCTTCACCGATTTCTTTTACTCCAGCCTGATTTACAAATGTCATACGGCTGTCCGGGTTGACCTTAGCATCAAGACAGGAAACTTTGATGCCTTCATTCATAGCATCTTCCAGTGCAGCCTGAAGTGCATTCTCATCATTTCCTGCAATACAGATTCCATCAACCTGCTGTGAAATCAGTGACTGGATTACAGAAATCTGTGCATCAGCAGTTGCCGTTTCCGGGTGTTTTATGATTGCTGTGCCACCTTCTGCCTCAATAATTTCCTTAAATCCCTGTGCCTCTTTTTCATTGTACGGATTACCGGCTGCTTTTGTAACAATTGCAAATGTCTTTCCTTCTGCAGCCCCCGCTGCCATTACAGGTGATACGGTTCCGAGAATCATTGCTCCGCAGAGAAGCGCACTGATCACTTTTTTATTCATTTCTTCTTCCTCCTTTAAAGTGAAATTATATACTTAAACACGCTCGTGTAAGCATTTCTTTAATAGACTGCATACGGAATATCCATAAGTTCCGCTATTTTCTTAAAAAGTCCTGCATTGTGTCCAATCGATAGGGCCAGATGATGTGTTGGTGCTTCCACAAACCACCGGTCCATATATTCTGCCGGTTTCTGACTGAATCGAATATGTGTCGATGTATTTCCATTTAACAAAATCGGAGCGTCGATTGCCTCACCTTCGCTGATATTAAATTTCAACCTGCCATCTCCGGTCTGTGTCACCCCAAGAGTCGTAACTGCTCCCGGTCTTACTTTTGCTTCAACAGATACTCCACTTCCTCGTTTTCCATGGTATACACCCATTCCACGCAGGATTGGTTTTCCATTGGAAATTGCAAAGTGAAACGGTCCATCGTGTCCGAGGATCATAGTATCCCGGTTAAAATCTGCCGCAACTATTTCGCAGAAGCTCCCCCCCGTTCCACAGATGTCTGCAATCTTCATTGCCAGTGCTGTTTTGATATCTCCTTCACCTGCACAGGCAATTCCCTGCGCATTCAACAGTGAAAATCCTACAATAAATCCACTCTGAACTTCTTCCAGATAATCATCTCTTCCATGATAATAATAAGAAACACTGTCCAGATCTCTGTCACGCACCATTTTTTCCTGTGCGATTGCAACCTTTGCTGACCATGTAAGCTGCTCTTCTGTAGGTTTTTTTGCAATCGGATCTGATGGCGAATCTCCTGAAATTTCAAAGAAATCCTGTATCTCTTTCAGTTTGTCGCGCACTTCTGCATCTGTAACTGTTTTGAGATATGCATCAAGATCACTCATTTCCAGAACTTCTATATCCATTCCCGTCTGTGCCTGCAGCATCGTGAAATCGCTGTACATATCCAGCATTCCACTGTAATATCCTCCCAGAAAACCAAATCTCGCCCATCTAAGATTTCGTTTTACAGCGGCCGCCCTGCACCATTCCTCAATTTGTTTCCATGCTCTGACTGCTTCCGGTCTTTCACTGGTTACTTCATCTGCCTTTGCAAAATCAGGTGTTTCTGTAAGACCAAGAAGTCCGTTTACTGCACGGAATGGAATGCCCGAACGATTAAAGGCATTGGAAATTTCCGGAATGGAACATCCGACACACTGTGCCAGCCATCGGTCTGTGCCGGTAGTATCATATGCCATTTCCGCAGTTGGCTGCAGATTTAATATAATAACAGGCGCGTTGTTGATCTGATGAACCGGAAGTACTGTTGCACTTGCGTAATAGGTTGCCGCATGTGAAAATACAATATCAACATTATTCTTATTGAAAAATTCACCTGCTTCGCGGCCTTTTTCCTCGGTATCTACCATTCCGAAATTGAACACTTCGCCCCATTCGCTGAGTCTTTTCTCAATAAATCTGTTATACCCCATGAGGCAGTCATACAATCCTTCAAACTGTCCCCAATATGTATTTAATCCCGCACTGTAAAGTCCGATGCGTGCTTTTTTCGGTGGTTTGATTTTTGTCAATCCGCTCATTTTGCATACTCCTTATATAAATATCTTGTTCTCAATTTATCTTGTTTCTTTTTGTTTACATGCTTATTATAAGCTGATATAATCTAAACTACATTAGTTTATATTGGCGCAAAATATCAATATCTTGCTACATAATTGAAGGAGTTTTTATGCAAAATATATCGACTCATAAATATATGGAAAAGCTGGATCTGACTTGGAGTGATGATTCGATTCGTTTTATTAATACAGCTACGCCCAGAGCGCGTCAGACTTTTTTCTATGTGCAGGAAGCAGGGGATTTCTGTACTTCCTCCCCCTATTTCACTGAAAGAGAAAACCTGAACAGTTTCCTTATCATCTACACACTTCGTGGTAAGGGATTACTGAAATATCACGGGAGTCAGTATTCTCTGCATCCGGGAACCACCGCATACATAAACTGTATGGAACACCATCACTATGAATGTCTGCAAAAACAGAACTGGGAATTTCTGTGGCTTCATTTTAATGGTCCCTCCGCACTCGGCTACTATGAAGAATTTATGCGGAATAATTTTCATATTCTGGATTCTCTTGATCCTTTTTTTATGGAAAGTACCATGCGCAGAATCCTTTCTATTACGCAGCGAAAAGATATTCATTCAGAAATACTCTCGTCATGTCTGATTACCGATATACTGACGCGTATTCTGATTGAAAATGACACTGAAAATCTCAGTCTGGGTTTTATGCCTGCATACCTGAAAACAGTTCTAAAGGAAATTGATCAACATTTTCAGGAACCCTTATCTCTTGAGTCCCTCGCTATCACAGCAGGTGTCAGCAAATATCACCTTGCCCGCGAATTCAAAAAATACCTCGGTATGCCACCTAATGAATATCTGATTGTCACCCGTCTGAATCATTCTAAAACCCTTTTAAAATATGAAGACCTTACGATCGAAGAAATTACATATTCCTGTGGCTTCCATCAGGTAAGTCATTACATCAATCTCTTCAAAAAGCATGAAGGATGTACTCCCTTAAAATTCCGCAGAGAATGGCACAGCAACGAGGCTATCAAGCCTCCCAATGCACAGTAAGGAAGCCCCCGGACACCATATCCTCCGGCAATAAAGAAATATCAAATGCATTTTACATCCAGATGTATAATAAACAAACCTCCTGTATACATTAACTTTAAGGTTTTCCGTAAATCTTAAAATCAATATATACACGGAGGTTTGTTATGAAAAAAAATGCTCATTCAAAATCTGACAGCTCTGCAAATCAGGAGGTCATTGACTCTTATGATTTTATGTCAAATGCCGCATCCTCTCAGGACTGTACCGGACTGATCCCGGCAGGACCAGTGGATGAAGAAGAACTGAAATCTTATGAAGCTGTATATCATTACCAGCCACCAAAAGTCGACATAAAAAAGTCCGAATGATTTCTGATTTTCTCTGTCCTGAAAAAATCTACTTTATTAAAAAAGTATCCTCTCCGTATTGGAATCATCTTATCTCGACCACAAAAGAATAAACTTATTTTTCTGCTGCTTTTGCAGCGTATTCAGTTGTCACAAGATCTTCGTATGATACGTGTTCATTCAGTTCTCCGGCATCCTCGAGGATATCCTCCAGAAGTTCGAAGCTTTCTTTTTCAAAAATCAGGTCAGATTTCCATGTGTCCTGCTCATAATAACGTTTCACGATCGTCGTGACTATGTCGAGATCCGTTTCCGCAAACTGCGGTGCAATGACTTCGGCAATCTCTTCCGGTGTGTGGCCCTGCACATATTCCATGCCTTTCTGAAGTGCATTGGTGAACTTCTGGATAATCTCCGGATTTTTTTCCATGTAGCTGGTCTTTGCACTGTAGGAAGTGTATGGCACATAGCCGGAATCCACTCCCAGCGAGGCAACGACATATCCTGCCCCCTCTTTCTCCAGAGCCGTCGCTGATGGCTCAAATTCTACTGTGAAATCAGCAGATTTATCTCCTGTAAAGGCTGCCGCTGTAGATCCGAAATCAATGCTCTGATCGATCGTCAGATCCTTCTGTGAATCAAGACCATTTTTGCGAAGAATGTATTCAAATACCATTTCCGGCATGCCGCCCTTACGTCCGCCAAGAACTTTCTTTCCCTTCAAATCTTCCCACTTAAAGTCCTGCATTTCCTCTCTTGCCACAAGGAAATTTCCTGCACGCTGAGTAAGCTGTGCGAAGTTCACCGCCGGGTCGGTTGCGCCTTCCTGATATGCATAAATCGACGCTTCCGCTCCCATGAAACCGATATCTGCCTCGCCGGAAATCAGTGCAGTCAGAACTTTATCCGCCCCAAAACCGGTTACAAGTGTCAGGTCAAGTCCTTCTTCCGCAAAATATCCTTCTTCGATTGCCACATACTGCGGTGCGTAAAAGATTGAGTGCGCCACCTCATTTAAAGTGACTTTTGCAAGTTTCTTTTCTCCGTCTTTTTTTGCAGCAAAAGCCGTCATCGGCAGTGCAGTCACTGCCAGAACAATCGCTGCCGCCAGCGAGATCCATTTCTTATTTTTCATGTGGAGACTCCTTTACAGACTTCTTCTGTTAGGGTATGCAAAAGATAAGAAAGGTGTTCGTAATATGGCTTTACTTTTCAGATACATTACAAAAATAATCATTGACAAGACACAATTGAGCCAGTATTGTATAAGTACAAAGTAGCTCTGAATAGGATATTCGGTGAAGATTCTGAAAATGATGAGGGAGTATTCGGATGACCGTGGCTACAATAAGTATAGCCATAGTCATCATTTTTGCTATATCAAACTTCAGTCATCAAGTATTTCCTGTCATCTTCTGATTCAATTTTTCTAATCACTTTGCAGGGATTTCCTGCTGCAATTACATTTTCTGGAATATCATTAATCACAACGCTTCCGGCACCTATAATACTTCCATTGCCAATTGAAACGCCAGAAACTATACTTACATGTCCGCCTATCCACACATCATTTCCAATGTGTACTGGAAGCGCATATTCAAGACCATCGCGTCTTCTTTTTACATCAAAAGCATGACCAGCTGCATAGATTCCACAGTTTGGCCCAATCATTACATTATCCCCAAAAGATATTTCATTTCCTGCAAGAACTGTAAAATTATAGTTAGCAAAAAAGTTTTCTCCAAGAGTAACCCTTTTCCAGAAATCACAGTGAAACGGCTGCTCAATTCTGAGATTTTCACCTGTCTTTTTTAACTCTCTTTTTAAAAATTTTACTCTTTCGTCATTTTGAGACGGCCGAAGCTGATTATATTCATAACTAAGCTCCTGGCTTCTCTCTCTCTCTTTCTGCAGTTCTTCCTCTTTTGCCAGATACAGATATCCGGCCAGTGCTTTTTCTTCCTCTGTCATAATTTCTCCTCTTCTTTAAAGATTTACAGGCACAGGGATCTGTTTTCTCCACTGTGCCTGCAATTTCATCTGTTTATACAATAATTTCTTTCAACGCTTCCAGTGTGCATTTTACCATATGTTGTCCCAGTTCCATGCTCGCTTCTTTTGCACTTTCCGCAAACCACTCTGTATTGTCCTTTGTTCTTTCAAGATCAACATGATCCGGGTATAATGCATACAGTAAACTTGTCTCGTACTTTCCTGCATGATCAAATCCACCACATTTATGCTGCGCCTCTTTACTGATCAGTGGAATCACCTTAATATATGAGAACGGATCATCACCAGAGCCCAGATTTTCATAATAGTCTGCATAATCATTGCTTCCCCACCAGCCTCTTCCGCGAGTATCTTCCATATACTCCATAATCAGCTTCTTGGCTGCTTTGTGGCAGGCAATTGTCATTGGCATCAGCCCGGCTTCTTCTGTCTGATGATGTGCAATACAGTAAATGTTTTTGTTTCCTCCATACAACATTGATTTCAGAATACAGTAAATATACTGTTCATACACATCAACATCCACCTGAATCGTGCCTGTTTCCGGACCACCTACTGCATAGCTTGCAACACCATACCAGATTGGTGGGCATACAACAATCTCTTTCGATTTTTCCAGTTCTCTCATTGTTCCATTGATAACCATCGTATCACATCCACAGCTTGCATGATGTGCATGATACTCGATAGTTCCAATCGGAATAATAAACGGCACTCTCCTCTTTTTGGCATCCTCAATTTCATCAAAAAGCATATCAACTAACTGCATACGACATTACCTCCTAGAATTCAAGTTCATACAGTTTGCCAATCTCCGGTGATAAAACTTCGCATCCACTTTCTGTAACTGCAATACCCTTTTCCCAACGTACACCAAAGGTATCTGTAGAAATAAAGGTATCTATCTGGAATGTCATGTTTGGCTGCAGATCGTAATGTGACGTTGTTTCTACCCACGGTGCTTCAACCTCAATCATTCCTGTGCCGTGCAGCGGACCATATACAAAATTATCTTTGTATCCATTATCAACATAATATTTGTAGAAATTCTCTGCGATTTCTGATGCACGTACACCTGCTTTAATCTGTTTCTGAGACCAGTTATGTGCTTCCAGGCCAAACATAACAACATCTCTTCTTTTTCCTTCCAGTTTACCGAGAACGATTGGATAACCGATAGCTGCTGAATAACCATCAATTTTTGCGGACAGATTCAGCTGAACAATATCACCTTTCTGAAATTTTCTGTAGGAAGATCTTGAAATTGCATGTCTTGTTGATGCTTCTGAAAATACATACATCGGAAGACCTTCATACTCTGCTCCCTGTTCATATACTACACGCTCTGCAACTCCGACCATCTGCAGTTCTGTCATACCTGGCTGAATTTCTTTGATTACCTGCTGTGTTGCAAGTTCTGCAATTCTGTAACCTTCTTTCAGACAGTTGATTTCATTTCTTGTTTTGATAGATCGAAGTTCTACCATTATCTTATCGGCTCTGACAATTTCAGCCTCCGGAAAAGCGGTCTTGATTCCTTCCATAATAATTACAGACGTATCCAGATAGCTTGCAACTCCAATTCTGAGCTTCTTTCCTGTAATTCCTAGAGCTTTGAAAACATCATGGTATGTATCTGCCTGCAATTCCGGATATGCAGGATCTGCACCCTCTCTGTATTCTTTTAATACAAAAATCTTGTCCAGTCTCGAACGGTCAGCTGCAAATTCCCTGCTTTCCGGTCCAACCATTAATGCCGCATCTCCTGCCGGAGAAATCGCAACACCACATCTTTCAAATAACGGCCAGAAGCCTGAAAAATATCTTGCATTTGCGTAGTCAGATTCATTTGAATTGACGATCAATGCGTCCAGACCTTCTCTTTGCAGAATTTTAGCTGCTCTTTTTACTCTTTCCAGGTATTCATCATCAGGAATATAAACTGCACCATGCTCTCTCATATTTACTTCTCCTTTTTCTGTATTATTTTTCACAGGCATATCCGGGTGTTGTATAAAACGCCACCGTTCTTGTCTCTGCTCTTCCATATTGTGCTACAACCGGAACATCGCTTTCCAGTAATATTGCATACTGTTCTCCCATTACTGCAGTATGTTCACCAAAATCATTTTCTTCATTTGTACGAAGACACCGTACTCTTCGCGCTTTCACTTCAACCACAAGATCATCTGCTGGTTCCCTGTCTGTATAAATCAACGTAATTTTTACATGGGCATCCTGCTCTCCTGTGTTGGTGATAATGATAGATTCATGTCCCGGGATGCTGTTTACACCTTCCGGTGGAAGTTCTGCATCCGGAAAAACCCATACATTTTTCCCGTAACCCATATTATTCCTCCTTTCACATTGCTGTACCTTCTTCACTTTTTATTTCGTCAAAATAAAATATTTGTTTCATATCATGAAAGAATTCACTCTGACTGCTCACTGCATACCGTTCAAAACAGGGGTGCGTATAAGTCCACCACTGCTGTGTAGTCTCATCCATTTCCATCTGATGCATATCAGCATCATAGTCCGAACCGATATATTCGAAATAGGAAAACACTTCTGTCCCGTTTCGAAAAATAGAGTAATTCCGAATATTGCATTCCTGAATCTTTTTTAATACACCAGGCCACACAGCTCTGTGAAGTCTTTCATATTCTTCAATTTTATTTTCTTTTAATTTTCCTACCTGCCCAAAATATTTTCGCATTGCAGAAATTTCTACTCTTTCTTTGAATTGGAATCAATCAGAACTACAATAACCAGAATGATACCTTTTACTACCCACTGCCAGTAAGAATTGATACCAAGCAGTACCATGATATTTGTGATTACCTGTAAAAACAGTGCTCCGACAACAATTCCTGCGATTCTTCCACGTCCACCTGTCAGTGATGTACCGCCAAGTACACAGATTGTCATGACATCAAACAAGAGCTCATCACCAAGAGATACATTACCTGACTGCGTTCTGGATGTTAATCCAAGTGCACCGATTGTTGTGAGAATTCCACACATAGCAAATGCAAGAATGGATATGTATTTTGTATTAAGTCCTGATAACTTCGAGGCTTCTTTGTTACCGCCGACGGCATAAAAACTTCTACCTGTTGCAGTATGTGCTGTAAAGAAATACAAAATCACTGCAACGATTACCATAAGGATAACTGCAACCGGAACTCCAAGTACTTTTCCAAGTGCAAGATTACCGAAAGAAGACGGCAGACCTGAAATCGGGAGGCCACCTGAATAAATGTAATTGATACCTTTTAACATATTCATTACAACAAGTGTCGCAATAAAAGATGGCATTTTTCCGTATACAACCAGACATCCGTTAACAACTCCGACAAGAGCTGACATTAACAGAACTGCAATGATAGCAAGCCCGATTGGCCAGTTATTCTTTACAACAAATCCTGCGAAAAAAATGGAAACCATTCCTATGATTGAAGAAATGGACATATCCATCTCACCAATCAGAATTACAAAAAATTCTCCCATCGCAATGATTGCCACAAAAGAAGCCTGTCTCAAAACATTCATAATATTGGTGTATGTTCTGAAATTACTGTTAAAACAGCAAAGTATGAACAGTACTATAAACAGAAACACAATCATCCAATCACTTAATAATGCTTTTATTCCACCGCTGTATTTCTTTGATTTTTCCTTATAATCGCTCATTCTGCATTCACCCCTAACAAATTATTAATGATAACTTCCTGCGTTTTTCTTTCACCTTCTACTTCGTCAAGAATCGCACCTTCATACATTACATAAATTCTGTTACATAATCCAATCAGTTCTTCCATTTCAGGTGAAACAAGAATGACTGCTTTCTTCTGTTTGGTAAGTTCATGGATCAGACTGTAAATTTCAAATTTTGCCCCGATATCAATTCCCCTTGTCGGTTCATCCAGAAGAAAGATTTCCGTATCCCTGAGCATCCATTTTGCAATTACGATTTTCTGCTGATTTCCACCTGACAGTTTCTTTACGTTCTGCCACAGAGAATGATATGCCAGATTCATTTTTTCGTTAATTTCATATGCAGCCTTCATCTCAGCCTGATGATCCTGGAAAATCCCAAATTTTTTGAACCTGTCCATAGACGGAATTACCGTATTATCTTTGATATCAAATTTCATTACGAGGCCAAGTGTACGTCTTTCATCCGGAACCAGTCCCATGCCAAGTTTAATTGCCTGCTGCGGTGATTTGATTTTTACAGGTTTTCCCTTCACCAGAACTTCTCCGTCTACAATCTTATGATTTCCGAATATTGCCTGTACAAGTTCCGTTTTTCCGGCACCGAGTAATCCTGCGATTCCTACAACTTCGCCTTCTCTTACTTTGATATTGATATTCCTGAAAGCTTTCGGCGCAGTCAGGTTTCGAACTTCAAGTATAATGTCTCCCAGATTTTCATTGATCGGTGGATAAACATTTTCAAGTTCTCTTCCGATAATCATTTTTACCAAGCCGTTATAATCAATATCTTTTACCTTACCTGAATTGATATATTTTCCATCACAGAGAACTGTATAGGAATCACAGCATGCAAATACTTCATCAAGTCTGTGGGAAATATAAACAATTCCAATACCCTTTTCCTTCAGGACTGAGATGATTCGGAAAATGTTCTGAATATCTTTTTCCTGAAGTACTGCTGTAAGTTCATCAAAAATGATGACCTGAGGATCATCAAGCAGGGCTTTTGCAAGCTGTATGATCTGTTGTTCTGCAGTACGCAGATGTTTTACGGCAACATGAAGATTCACCTCACACTGCATATATTCCATCAGTTCTTCTGCACGTTTATTTAATGCTTTCCAGTCAATATGTCCATTTTTTTTCAAATAACGTCCGACAAAAATATTTTCCACTCCCGTCATATCTTCCATCAGAGTAAACTCCTGATGAACAATCGCAACACCTCTCTTCTGCGATTCTCGGACATTATACGACGGAATTTTGATCAATTCTCCTTTTACTCGAAGTTCCCCTGATGTCATCTGGTTTTCACCGGTGATACATTTGGAAAGAGTTGACTTTCCTGCACCATTTTCACCAACAAGTGCATGACACTCACCCGGCATTAATGTAAAATTCACCTGATCCAGTGCCTTTACCCCCGGAAACTCCATTACACAGTTCTTTATTTCGATCAAAGGAGTTACTTTTTTATTCTCCGTACTCATAGTACAACTCCTTTCTACAGCCACAGCCAGCCAAAAGCTTCAACCCCCGAACTGATTACATTCTTGTCCTCAGTTTCCGGATGTCTGATATTGTGTATAATTCTCTTCATCTCATGATATGGGAACATACAGCTTCCTACACCAGTTTCTGTTACAGGATTTACATCAAAAAACATTTCCTTGACAATATCAAAATCTTGCTCATTGTAATACAGAATTTCATCAAGAAGCTGCTCTTTCTTTTTCTCATCCTTTTCATCTTCATATGCAAGAGCTGCCAGTACCATATCATAGATAATTGCATTCCTCCGCTCTGCATTTTCCAATTTATCAAAATGAGGTAGCCATACTCTCAGTTTCTTATTAAGGTATGCTTCTTTCTGAAGCATATGTATCTTACTAAGAATATTATCATGGTTCTGTTTTGCAGCTATAATGGCAGGTATATCTTCCCTGGTCATCTTATTTTTCTGGAATGGGAAAGGTGTTGTATATAATGGTATCTGGCTCTCATGAACAGTAACCATATTTCTCATGACATACAGAACAGTCTCTCCCAAATCTCCGAAATTTTGTCTGCAAGCTCTGTGGTAAAATTCTTCATTCTCCATCTGAGAACCCCATCCATAATTTCCATGTGCAAAAAGATGCATAAACAGCCCATACCACTCAAACATAAATCCATTAATTCCATGGACTCCCATTCGCACACTGCCTCTGTGCTGTCGAATATCTGTCTCAATTACCTGTTCATTGGCTTCATCTTCATAGCGGATAACATTACTTGCAAAGGTTCTGTAAAGCCTTCCCATCGTAGATGTTATGGAATTTGATTCTGTATCCCTTGCCCATATTCTGTCTCTGCCAAATGCATTACACCATTTTTCAAATTCACTCTCAGGCACATAAAGTCCCGGTGCCCAAAAAAGCATAATGTCTTCAGGCATGGAATCCACACATTCCTTAAGAAATGCCGGATCTTTTTCCAGCGGCGGCTGTCGGAATGCTCTGATTCCAATAACAGCCTCCGGATTGATTTTTCTCACTGCATCATAAATCTGTTTCAGCAGCCACATATTGGCCTGATGTTTTGCTTCTCCCGGAGTTTTTGTCGTTGCATGCCAACGTTTTTTACATTCTTCGCATTCACAGAACCAGAAACCTTCCTCACTTTCCTCCAGTGTATATCCATCAAATCCAAGTTTTGCAATCTGTTCCATAGATTTTATGATATATTCTGTATTTCCCGGATAGCTCAGGCAAAGAGAATCAAAATCATTCATATAACTGCTTCCCTTTGGAGGTTTCATTCTTGCCTCCGGATGCTTAATCGTGAAGGCTCCATTATATGAATTTAATCCTACATAAGCAAATATTTTGACTCCATATTTATGTGCAAGTTTTATAAATTTATCAAGAAATGGTTCTTCCAGATTCGGATGTGTATATCTTACTGTCAGCCACCTTCTGTTTTCTGCATTCCAGATCTTGATCGGAACATTTCTGAAAACAGTTTCAGGATACTCTTCCATTTCAAATGGCCAGTATCCGTACATAACCAGATTAAATTGATTGATCTTATTATCCAGACAGATATTAAGGTACTGCTCCCATTCCTCATATCCCCATAGCTGGCTGTCAAAACCAAATCGGCCATATCCTGCATACCATGAAAATGTCTGTGCAATAGTACGTACCGGTAAAGAAGGATAATCTGTGATATGACACACCGGAAGAACATATCCCGCACTTTCATTCCATATCAGCTGCTTTAAGGAAGTTACGGCATTAATGAACCCAATTCTCGTCTCATAACTGATTACTGCATGATCCTCTTGTATTTCCAGATCGTATCCCTGTTCTCTGTAAAGAATATCATCTTCTACTTCTATATCAGGTAATGCATGCACTGCAGTAACTTTAAAATTATCCTCAGATGCCTCATTGATTTTTATATCCTGATAATTCCAGAAACGCTCCCGTGCCAGTTTCCTAAGTTCGTCACTGATCTCTCCGCAAAAATAAATAGCATTAATATTTATAGTTGTTTTTTCAAAATCCTCAGCCATTTTCGGCTCTGGAAGTAATTGAATCATAAACAGCCGTCCCTCCTGTTTTTATTTTACCGGCAGCTTATCAAGCCGCCGGTAATCTTCTTATAATCATCCCAGCCATTCCCAGTTTTTCCAGTCATAATCACTGATGTTTGAAGGAGTGATTACCTCAGGTTCCGGAAGATCATATTTCTCCGGCAGTTCTTCATTGTCAAGAAGTACTTTGATGATGGCATCTGTTGCCTGATATCCAAGTACTACCGGATTCTGAAGTACTTCACCCAGCCATGATTCATTTCCATCCTGAAGCCATCCGAGAACATCTACGTCACCGGCAATTCCGATAAATTTAATTTCATCTCTGCCCTGTGCTGTTGCTGCATTATAAGCGCCAACAACTTCTGCATCATTATGTCCACAAACTACATCAATCTCAGATTCTCTCTGCAGAACATTTTCCATAAGTGTCTGGGCGGAATCTCTTGTACCTGCTCCTGTGTCACCTTCTTCGATGATCTTTGCATCCGGATATTTCGCAAGTACAGTTTCCTTGAAGCCTTCAAATCTGTCAGAAGAAGCCTGTCCGGATGTCGGTCTTGAAATAAAAAGACAAACCGGATCTTCTTTGCCAAGAGTATCAAGATACTCAACTGCAGTCTCACCTGCTTTCTGTCCCAGTGCTTTCATATCATGACCAACAAATGTCGACCAGACAACATCACTGTCAGAAGATGTTTCCTGAGGATAGTCCCCTACTACTACCGGAATTCCATTGCTTACACATTCTTTCATAGTCGGAATTGCCGAAGAAGCATCTGCCGGGAAAAGAATGATTCCATCGCAGCCTGCTGCCTGCATATTATCCAGATTCGTAAGCATTGTCTGTACATCTGAATGAGAATCCTCAAAATCAAATTTGATATTCACGCCCTTCTCATCAGCGTTTTCATCCGCCCACTGTTCGCATCCGTCAACAACACCTTGGAACCATGGATAAGCTGTCAGTTCCATAATGGATACCCCAAGTTTGACATCCTTCTTCTCTGAGTCAGCAAGTACCGGTGTACCATACCCTACTGTTCCCATCACCATTGCACCTGCGAGTACCATAGTTAAAAGCTGTCTTTTTTTCATTTTCGTTCCTCCTTTTGTGTAGTTTTGATATGATGTTATTTTATTTTCTTGACCCTGTTTCGTCAATGTTTTACATGTATTTTACTATATATTTAATTTAAACGTTTAAGTAAAATCCATTTAACTAATTTGCATTTACAAGTCATTTTTTTTATGGTATGTTGTTGAAAAGAAAAAGCGTATGAAAGAGAGGTGAATCATTTAATGGCTACTATCAAAGACGTTGCCCGACTGGCAGGAGTATCCATTGCAACAGTGTCTAATTATCTCAACAATACAAAGCAGGTCAGTAAAGAATCTGCACAGAAGATTCAAAATGCAGTGGATGAACTTCATTATACGTTAAATCAGAATGCCCGTAGCCTGAAATCGCGACAAAATACAGACATTGGCGTCATTCTTCCCAGTTTGAACGATCCGTATTATGTCCAGTTGTTTCAGGGAATTAAATCATATTTTCAACCTGCGGAGTACTACATTAATCTTGCCTTTTCAGAAAACATCCCTGAATCTGAGGACTCCATTGCACGCAATTTCCTGCGCAAACAAATATGTGGACTTATTCTGGTTTCCTGCCAGCCTGAAAACTGGAAATTTTATTATGACAACTATACCTCCCAGAATATTCCACTTGTTATGATTGACCGGAATATCTACAGTCTGGATGCCAACTATATCTCTTTTAACAACCGCGTTCTGATGCGTGATATGGTTGACTCACTTTTAGTCGGAAACTACAAGAATATTTATCTAATGTCCGGTCCGGACAGTTTTGAATGTGAAGCGGAATGCATCCGTGGATTCTGCGATTCCTATCGGAACCACGGTGTTTATCCGGCAAAAGAACTATTCCTCAAAACAGATATGAGCAAAGAAGATGCATTTCGTAAAACTATCAAACTTCTGAAAAATCACTATCCTGATGCCATTGTAGCCACATCTCAGTCTCTCGCCGCCGGCATTATAGAAGGCATTACCATCCTCGGTTATACAATACAGAATATCCCTGTTTTTACACTCGGTGAAGAACACTGGAACCTCCATACCCATTCATTTGCTTCCGGATCCACTGTACGCCCTGCAATGAAACTTGGTCAGCTTGCTGCCAAACTTCTTACAGAACAACTCAGTTCTCCTCTTACCAAAGAAACTGAACGGATCATTCTCAGTGGAGGACACTTCAGTAACTATAAGCATACTCTGCCTCTCAGGAGTTCATCTCTGGAAGACTCCTCACCAAAAGAAGCAACGTGCACAAAAAAAATCCGTGCATTATTACTTGACACCCCACAGGTTCATTCACTACTTGGTCTGATTCGTAATTTTGAAATCAAAACAGGAATTTCAGTGGAAACGACTCTTCTTCCTCATCACCTGCTTTACAAAGCAATCCTGCAGGAACATGAGACTGTATCTGATCTGTCTTACGATGTTGTCATGTACGATATTCCATGGCTTTCTTCGTTTGCTTCTGAGGGGATTCTGGCCGATATCAGCCTGGAAATGCAGTCATTCGATACAAATATCTTTCTTCCCGGCTGTCTGAAATATTACAGTATTTTTAATGGAAAACATTATGGTATACCGTTTATGTATGCTCCTCAGATTTTTTATTACAGAAAAGATCTTTTTGAAGACCACAGTCTGATGACCAAATATGAACGCGAAAACAATATTTCTCTGCGCCCTCCGGTCACGCTCAAAGAATTTAATACGATTGCAGACTTTTTTACAAACAAAACAAATGCAATCCACTATGGAACTTCTATCCCCACCGCATACAGTGAATGCCTTACTCCTGAAATCTATATGCGTCTGCGGGCATACGGCGGCCATCTTTTTGATTCATCCGGACATGTCTGTCTGGATTCTGATCAGTCTCTGAAAGCATATATAAATTTCATGAGATCAATCAAATGTGCAAAACCAGATTACCGTACTGCAACTGATACAAGTGTTGTTCAGGATTTCCTGTCAGGTGAAACCGCGATGCTTATTTCCTATCCGTCTTTCCTTACTGATGTTACAGACCTTAGAAAAAACAGCATCATCGGTTCTATAGGCTACAGTCTTATTCCCGGCAGGGCACCACTTCTTGGCGGCTGGAGCCTTGGTATCAGCAGTCGTTCTCCGCATAAAGAATCTGCTTTTGAATTTTTGAAATGGACCTGTGACGAGCAGATTTCCAATTATTCCACACTTCTCGGCGGACAATCTGCAATCTCAAGCACCTACACCAATGACGAACTGGCCGAATTATACCCCTGGTTGCCACTGTATCAGTCCATATATAAATATACCAAACCAACAGTGCCGCCAAAACTTTCCAACAATGTCGTAATTCCACAACATGAGATTGATGAAGTAGTCTGCCGCTGGATTTCCAAACTTCTTGATTATGAACTGGAAATTCAGGAAGCTATCACGGAAACTCACAGAGAGCTTGAGTTTCTTGTCCATACATACATGGAATAGTCATAATATAGCAAAGAGACTGATAAATCAGGTATATGCATCTGATTTATCAGTCTCTTCTTGTGTTGTTGTATATTTTTGGATTACACCCGAATCTTTTTCGGAATGCACTTGCGAATCGGCTGGGATTACTGAAACCGACCATTTCCGCAATCTGTGTCATGGAGTACTGGCCGCTCTGTACCAGTGGTAAGCTTTTATCCGCCCGGTATTCTTCCAGATATCCGGTAATTGTTTTTCCTGTCATTTTTTTGAACAGACGGCAGCACACTTCTCTGGACATGTGTATCTGATCTGCCAGCTCCTGCAGAGAAATCACCGATTCAAAATGTGTGTTGAGATAGTTCAGCATTACTTCCAGCCGCTCCAGTTCCTGTTGATTTGCCGGAACAAATTTGGTCAGCTCCCTCTGATGATCAGACAGAATCATACTGAATGCTTCACACAGAAGTCCTCTGATCTTCAGTTCATAGCAAAATGGTTTCCGGTCAAACACTTCTTCTACCTGATTCAGTTTCTCAAGGATTTCTTTTCCATTTTCGTCCGAAGCAGTCAGGTGAATACAGGGCACTGCAGAGTTCTGCAAAAAAGGCCTGAAGCAGTTTCTCTCAATATCACTTCCAAAGTCCCCATACAGAAAATCCGGCCTCACAAGAATCGTATTATATCTAACATGTTCATTTACTGGTGAATTGCAGCTGTGCGGCACATTTCGATTCAAAAGAAAGCCTTCTCCCGGCCTGACGCTGTAGCTTTTCTGATAAACCTGAAAAACAGCCATACCCTCTCTCAGAAGATTTATTTCCAGATCATCATGCCAGTGGATCGGGACAGTCTTTCCCTCAAACGCCCACAGATCATCATGGCTTACCGTCATAGGAAAAGTTTCTGTTCCATGTTTTGAGAGTTCTCTTCTGGTATCATCCATCAGGATTTTTCTTTTTGCCATTTTATATTTCTCCGAATTTTGCAATTTATGTATAATTTTATCTGCAATATTTTTTAATTATCATACTCAACTTTCCATATTTTGTAAAGATTTTCATTCCTCTGCATCCCCAAATTTCTTCTTTTTATCCTCCATACAAAATCAATATCTGTATCATATACAACAATACCGGAATCGTATTTTGACTCCATTTTCTTTATAATGAGGCGTGCGGTAAAAAAAGCATATAACTACTACAAGGAGGTTCTTCATATTATGTCCGGAACAAAGTCTAAAGAAATGGATCTTACCGTTGGAAGTCCATTCTGGTCTTTACTAAAATTCGCAATTCCCGTAATTCTGGGTAATCTGTTTCAGCTCTTTTATACACTTGCTGACTCTGTGATCGTCGGTAAAACACTGGGGGCAAATTCCCTTGCGGCAGTCGGATCCACCAGCATTATCATTTATTTTGTCTTTTGTTTTATCAATGGTTTTACAGGTGGTTTCGGCATCTGTCTCGGCCAGCGCTGTGGCGCAAAAGATGAAAAAGGAATGCGAAAAAGCGTTGCCGCTTCCACGCTGCTCAGCATCATTTTTACAATTGTGCTGACGCTGATCTGCTGCCTCCTGGCTCATCAGATTCTTCGGTGGATGCAGATTCCTTCTGATATTTCCGGTGAAGCCTATGACTATATGTTTGTGGTACTTCTCGGAACAGGTGCAACTGTTTTTTACAATATGATTTCCAACATGCTACGTGCACTGGGCGACAGCAAAACACCGCTCTACTTCCTGGTATTCTCCTCTGTATTGAACATTTTTCTTGATGTCCTGTTTATTGTACCTTTACACATGGGAGTCGCAGGCGCTGCATGGGCTACAATTTTGTCCCAGTTTCTCTCAGCAGTACTCAGTCTCATCGTCGGACTGAAAAATTTCCCGATACTGCATCTGCACCGTAAAGATTTCCATGATCTGAAAGACACGATCAGTCTTCACCTGAAAACAGGATTTCCAATGGGATTTCAGATGTCTGTCATGTGTATCGGACAGCTCGCAATGCAGACTGTCGTAAACTCCCTCGGAACTGCTGCCGTAGCCGGATATACTGCAGCATCTAAAGCAGATCAACTTTCTGTACTTGTAAATAATGCCATGATGACTGCCATCTCCAACTATGTTGCACAGAATTTCGGTGCCGGAAAAAAAGAGCGCATCCGCCAGGGTGTACGTGCATCTCTGATTCAGACAGAAGGCTTCAACTTTCTCATGTGCATCGGTATTTTGATTCTTCGCCATCCGATCGTGCGGATGTTCCTCTCTAAGCCGACAGTCGAAATCTATCATTACTCCGATGCGTATCTGACGATCGTAGCTCCTTTCTATTTTATCCTGGGGCTGCTGGCAGTTTACCGAACCTCGATCCAGAGTATGCAGAATGGACGCGCTCCTTTCGCGGCATGTATGATCGAGCTCGTCATGCGTATTGCAGCGACCGTCGGACTTTCCGGTATCATCGGCTATACCTCCGTATGCATTGCCAGCCCACTTGCGTGGTTCGGTGCCTGCGCACTTCTGATTCCCGTATACTATCGGATGATGAAAAGGCCATTAGCATCTGCAAGTTAGACAATATATTTTATTTCGTAATAATTGTTATTGTTTGCTCCGTTCACAGCAAACTTGGTTAAAATCCATTCCATATCATCACTTGCCAGCCAAAGCCTTATCTTCTATAATATCTTTATGATAACTCCCATCTGTTTTCGGCAGAGTGACAAACCTTCCCGGGCTTTTCGTCAATCTGTCAAGAAACCTCCGGAATCTTTGTAAGGTTCAGCTCTGGATTCCTCCGGGAAATTCCAGTATACTGATAACAGTTCAAAACACGAGCAAAACTCACTTAATATTTTGGAGGGAATTTACAATGGCAAGTTTATCTTTACAGCACATTAATAAGACATATCCAAACGGTTTCGAAGCCGTTAAAGACTTCAACCTTGAAATCGAAGACAAAGAATTCATCATCTTCGTAGGACCTTCCGGATGTGGTAAATCTACTACACTTCGTATGGTAGCCGGACTGGAAGAAATCACCAGCGGTACCTTAAAGATCGGTGACAAAGTTATGAACGATGTAGAGCCTAAAGACCGTGATATCGCAATGGTATTCCAGAACTACGCTCTGTATCCTCATATGACAG
>OLQG01000691.1_pt1 | contig 25591 bp, 7 predicted proteins | sample 1672221 | NCBI WGS metagenome assembly OLQG01 (sample SAMEA3136660, study PRJEB25190) | human gut metagenome | biome: human gut; feature: human-associated habitat; material: faeces | place: Austria | collected 2013
ACTAAAAAGCGTAAACAAAACGCCCGACTGAATAAATTTCCAATACTTTCTTACTGCCGTTTCAAAAAATATTACAATCGGAAGTTTCTTAGGTTTATTTTTCTCAACGCCCTTTCCCGGCTTATCATAATTATTAAAAATACTCATATTATCACCTCAAAATCCCATAGTTATAAGAGCCGTTAATATTCCTTCGTCATCATTAGATTTTGCTATATGTTTAACTCTTTTTTTGACCTTATCAGGTGCATTTTGCATTGCAAATCCCATTCCGGCAAGTTGTATCATTTCCAAATCAACCTCACCGTCACCAAAAGCGACCGTCTGACTAAGCGATATGCCCATATAATCACATAGAAAACGCATTGCATTCGCCTTTGATGCCATAGGATGATTTATTTCAAGATAAGTATCCTTTGAACGGCATATGTACACATTTGGGAATTCCCTTCTTAATTTAATGGCAAGAGTGTCAATGCTATCTTTATTTCCCATACACAACAGCTTATGAACCCCTGTATATTCCTCAAAATCTGATATTTTGCCCTCAGTTGCCGATAAGCCTGTTATTTTCTCCTCATTTATCAACCACGAATTATTTTTATTATCCGTCAGCCATAAATCATGTGAGTATGTACAACAACAAATGCTTTTATCTGTTTTGACGACAAATGCGTGTATATCCTCCGCCGTTTGCACCGACATCTCCAGACTTTGTATCACTTTCCTGTCGGCATCATGTACAAGTGCACCGCTGTAAGAAATCGCCGGTGCTTTTATTCCAAGTTCCTCCATGACAGGAAACACTCCGCTTTCCAGACGTGATGAGGCAAGAACAAAGGGGATTCCTTTTTTCGCAAGTTCCTGTATTTTTTTCTTAGTGTCAAACGATATTTTTTGATTGCTGTCCAAAAGCGTGCCGTCAATATCACTGAATATTATTTTGCACATATTTATTTCTCCACTTTTCTAAAATAAAATATCTGTGTAGCAAAATCATAACTTCCAAATTCAGGCGTAATGCCATTATACATAAGCTCATCACCGCCATATATATTCCCGGTAAAGGTATCAATATAGTCTAAATCAGGGTCAAGACCTTGTAATCTTATGCGCTTATCTTCACAGTTAGCCTCAGACAAACGCTTTGCACACATCAAAAATGCTTCTGATTGATTTTTCATTACCATCTCCCATGCACAATAATTGGAGGTATATGGATTTTGTAATCTGTAAAAATCTCCTCTAAGCATTATCGGACGAAGTTTTTTTTCAAGTTCTATCTGATTTCTGACCTCTAAAAGCTCCTCGTCAGACATTTTTGTTATATCAAGTTCGTATCCGAATACACCGCAATATGCCACATCAGCACGTGTTTTAAGATTTGTTACACGCCCGTTCTGATGATTCGGAACTGCTGTAACGTGTGCAGAAATTGATGATACAGGATAGCCTATTGATGTGGAATACTGAATTTCCATTCTCTTTACGGCATCAGAATTGTCGCTTGCCCAAATCTGTGGCATATACGCAAGAATTCCTGCATCAAATCGACCGCCTCCGCCGCTGCATCCTTCAAACAAAACATTTGGGAAACGGCTCGTTATTGCGTCCATAATCTTGTAAAAACCCAGAGTAAACTTATGATTAAAACCTTTGTACGGAATATCGGTCATAGGTCTGTTCATATCCCATTTTACATACTCAATATTTGCCGACGATAAAATATCGCATACCGAATTTATCGCATATTCACACACTTCATCAAGTGTTAAATCCAAAAGATATTCAAATCGACTCTCTGTCGGCTCAATACCGGGATAGCGTACTATCCAATCCTTGTGCATACGATATAAATTTGATTTCGGATTTACAGATTCCGGTTCAAACCAAAGCCCGAATTTCAAACCTAAATCGTTTATTTTTTGTGCCAATCCGTCAATTCCCGATGGTATCTTTTTTAGATTTACAGACCAATCGCCCATAGATGTTTCCTCGTCATATCTATCTCCGAACCAGCCGTCATCAAGCACAAACAACTCAACACCCTGTTCCTTTGCCGTTTTAGCGATATTTAAAAGCTTTTCTTCATTAAAATCCATATATGTCGCTTCCCAGTTATTTATAAGTATCGGACGCTCTTTATTTACCCATTTACTGCGACACAAATTTTGTCGGATTACATCGTGCAGTTCACGCGAAATGCCGCCTATTCCCTTGTCACTGTAGCACATAACGGACTGCGGAGTCTGAAAGCTCTCGCCTTCTTTAAGTTTCCACTCAAAACCAAACGGGTTTATCCCTTGCATAAGACGTATATTTCCAAATTGGTCACATTCAAGCATAGTCGAGTGATTACCGCTATATACAAGAGTCATCGAGTACACCTCACCACTCATTTCGTCTGCACCCGACTTTGCCAGCATTACAAACGGATTTATGTTATGACCGCTCCCACCTCTTGCGTTTGATATATCTATTTTGACACCCTGACGAATTTCACTCCTATACATTTCGCGTTCCTTTGCCCATCCTCCCGAAAAATGGATAAGCTCGTAATTATCTTTTGAAATATCAAGTGCCGCAGAGTATGCAGAATCTATTGTTATTTCAACATTAGATGTATTCACTATTTTCGTACTTCTTACAATTATGTCATATTCATCAAAAACGGTATAACTCAATATTGCTTCAAATCCTGCATTCTTATCCTCCAATGTGATTTCAAGCGTCTGAGCGTGTTTATCACCCATAAACAAATTCGGCATACCGTCGATTTCCTGAGTAGCATTTTGGATAATTTTATGCGTCTTGTATGTAAGCCTTGAAACACTGCCTCCTTGCCTATTGACAATACTGTATGCCGGTGTGCGAAGGTCAGTATAGCCGTATGCGGGATATTCCTGCGGACATATATCCAAAGTCCACTTATCCGGTCCATAACCGTTCCATACAGACCATTTTTGCTTAATCCACTCATAATTTTTATCGCGAAGTTTCTTACCGTAATAGTAATGCAATAAATCTCCACATTCATTAACTGCCATTATATAACTTATATTTTTCCCTTGCAGATGAAAAACATTTTTGTTTTTTATTATCATTTTACAGCACTTCCTTTGTTTTGATATACATATATTGTATCATAAAGTTAAACCTTTTTGAATATTAAATATTTAACACTATTATTTTATTTAACACAAAAGCCGGTAAGTATATACTTACCGGCTTTGTAATATTTATCTTATTATCATTACCTCATGTAAATTGCCCTGATATTCTTGAACATATACCAAGTCATCATTAAATATTTCATTTTTGTTTGATGGGTATACATTTCCGTTTTCATATATGTAAACATTGGTTGCAGATGCAAATTTGTGCGGATCTTTGCTTACAATGTTATCATTTCCGTCAGCATCCACAAGTAACACATTAGTGTTTCTGTCGGTTACGGTTCCGAAACTTACCCATAAATCAGGCATTACAAGAGTTCCGCCTTCCCAATATTTATTAGGAGTATCGCTACCTTCAGCAATGGCAAGTTTTTGTTCGTTAGCTTTAAATAAAAGCTGAACAGCTCTGACATCGCCTTTCACATCTACGCTTACTTGTACTACGTCGCCTGCTTTAAGGTCTCTGACATAATATTTGCCCCTGTTATCTTTCATTTCCTTATTCTTAACTTGATATGTAACCTTTCTGCCCTGCTGATAACCTTCAAGACCTATTATTTCATCATCGTCATCATTTATGCCGGAATATATATCAGTTATAATCAGAGAACGCTTTGAACGCATATTCTCCGGTTCTGAAAAGTTTTCCTTTAAAACTATGCATGAAGCATACATATAATCATCTATATCGTATACAGATATATCATATGTTGTATTATTTACAAGTAATGACGGATTCATCACGGTATAATCATATTTATCTTCGTTATAAGGAATTACAAATATCGGCGTTGTTGAATCCAACAGATATTTGGAATTAAAGCACATATTATTCTTTCTGTACTTTCCTGCACCTTTAAAGTGCATTGAAAATATTTCCGTCGCCGTATCTCTGCCTATGTATGATTTATTAGCAGTATTTATTTTTGTTATTCTTTTATCGGAACTCACTTTATATGTAACCAGCTGATTTTTCTCTATACGCTGAAGAGCTGTTCCAAGATTACATTTTTCTCCGTTTACATTTACAGATTGTTTTACAGTAAATGTTTCTCTTGTTCCTTCTGCGGTTAAAATCTCAGCAAAACAATCTCCGTTAGGATCATCTCCTCGGTAGAAATTTAACAAATAGCCGTATTGAGATGAGGCCTCTTTTAATCCTACACATCTGACTATTCTTCCGTAATTATCGAAATAGAAACTTCCCCCACGTCCGACTTTCAAAGCATCACCGACATACGACGGTGATATATTATACTTTGTTCCGGAAATAGTCATTGTTCCTGAACTTAATGAGGTTATTTCTCCTGTAACAAGTCCGTCTAATATTTGAACTGATATTACACTTGAATCGGCACTCTTTGCAACTGCGATGACACTTCCTTGTTTTATAGCATCAGCAGTAGTTCTTATGCCGTTTTCATATACTGTTAGTCTATCAGCTTCTCCAAGTTCTACAGAGGTTTTTGCCGTATAATCATTAACTGTATATGTATTTTTTGATATCGCATCTACTAAATAATACTCATAATCGTTTATTATAACAACATTGTATTTACCGTTACTGTCATTATCTATAAAATAATTTTGAGAATTAAGCGACATCACCGCTTCAATTCCGATAGAGCCGTCTGATACTTTTCCGTTATAAATAATCATATATTTATCATCAAGCTTTAGGGTTTTGCTCTTGCTGTCCCCATCATAAATAATAGTCTTATCGGTTGCCGATGTTATATCATTGCCATAAACAGAAACGGTCTGATTTTTTGACTTGTTTGTCTCTATCCATCTTAAAGTTTTTTCATTATCATCATGATAATAGAATTTGACATTACTGCCTATGAGATGTTCGGTTATCGTATTTCCCACAAAATATTCTTCACTGTCAATGCGGACTACTCCTATTCCGGTTGTTCCTCTACCGTCAATAGCCGCTGTTTCATTGGCGTTTACAACACCTTTTCCCTCATAGATTTTTAAATAATGCTCCATTACAGTCTCATCAGTATAGCTATATGAGTTTATTCCATCTAATTTCAGTGCTTTCATATCAAGCGTATTCCAGAATAGCATAACCATTTGGTCATATGTAAGAGGCTCACTGCTGTTTAAAGATACACCGACATTCTTTGTCAGACCCATTTGCGATGCAAAATTAAAATAATTGTCTGTATTCCCCATAATTTCATCATAGTTTATAATATCAAGTATAATCTTTATTGCCGTTGAAGCACCGATTGTGTCGCTTTCTTCGTCCAAATCATATTTCTTCATAAACGACGATATGTTCATATTGTCTATTCCTATCAACCTATAAGCAAAACTGACAAAATCTTTTGCCGATACCTTTGCTTCTGCATCATATGAAGAAGGATATCCGGGTACGATATTTAATGCTGCCATAAGGCTTACTTGAAGTTCGTTTTTTATTCCAAGCTCGGCGTGAACCACCGCAGATGGAACAAACAAAGTTATTACTGTTGATAATGCTATAAGCAAACTTATAATTCTTTTTTTCATTCTGCTCCACCTGCCATTCTATAAATAATTACCGCCGCTTGTGCTCTTGTCGCATTTTCAAGCGGTTTAAAGTTTCCATCCTCAAATCCCGATACAATGCCTGCTTTAGACATATCCCTTACTGCATTTAACGCATAGCCGGATATATTGCTTTCATCGTTGAATATTATACTTGCTCCATTCGGCAAAGTAATATTTGCCGCCGTGCATGCTCTGTCAATCATAACACACATATCCTGTCTTGAAATAAGCACATTCGGAGCAAACTCGCTCTCGCTTATTCCGGATACTATACCGTATTTTACCGCTGCAGCAACACTATTATAATACCAAGCGTCATTTTCAACATCGGTAAAACTACATTCTGCATCAGAGGTGTCTATACGCTCTGCATAGCTTAACATTCCAATCAGTATTTGAACAAATTCGGCTCTTGTTATACTGTCATCAGGGCAGAATTTTGTGGTTTCTTTTCCGTTAATAACATTTACACTGCGGAGTGTTGCTATTGCTTTATGTGCCCATTTAACACTTCCAATATCCGTAAAGCCTGCTACATTGTCCATTCCCTGCGTAAAATATGTAGGGTCCGGCTGGGGCAGTAATTCTTCTATTGTCGTGCCTGTATTTGTGCCAACAGTACCATTTGTACCGTCATTATTTCCGTTTACATCAAAATTACCCATTGCATTTGGTGCAGGTGTAGCACTTATTTGGATTTTTTCACCGGTCCAGGCGCCGCCACCGCCGCTACCGCCGCCGGTGTTGCCTTGCGACAGCGAAGCGGTTGTAAGCATTACTTTGACAGATGCTTTTAATCCATTATATTGAGCTGTTATTGTTATACTCTTACTGCTTACACCTGTTGGAACTGTCAAAATTCCGTCGGCAATGCTTACATCATTTGATGACACTGTCCAGCTGACAGCTGATGAATCTATCTGCTGACTAAGCTGATTATATACTTTATATGTTACTGTCTTAGCTGCGGAAGAAGGTATTGTTACATTTTCAGAACCGCTGATTGTAATAGACGTTGTCTCTGCAAGAGTTTTAACGTTTTTGGTTGCTGTCAAACCGTTATAAGAAGCTTTCAGGGTAAGCCCTGCTCCTCCCGAAACATTGTTTGATACTGTCAGTTTGCCTGATTTTGAATCATACTGCATACCTGACGGAACGGTATCGGCAGTAACAAGAATGTTCATCTTATCCGAATTTAATCCGTACTGGTCCGTAACAACTGCATAATAGTAATTATCACTCGATGCCATAACCGTATCATTACCTTCTATTTTTAATGATTTTACTTCAGTTGCAGATTTTGTTTCAAATTGAGCATTTGCAAACCATGCTGTACCGTCCCCATATATACATAGGCTCATTACTGCACTGATAGCTCCTTCGGGAGCTGTAGATGCTCCGTTAATTATATCCCATTCAGTGTTTGTTGATTTATTTGATTTATCAACTCCTATGGCTTTGCCTGCAGCATTATAATATGTTATCATAACATATGCACCGTCAGATGCGTTTTGAGTCTGTGCGTTTACCGAGTAGTAATACTCCTGACCTGGTGTTATTCCGGTAATTAAATTGCTGTCCCATTTTTCGCCGTAAGTTCTTGAGTAATCATTTTTTTCAAAGCCGTAGCCTTTAATCATTAACGCTGATTTACCGTTATATGATTTCTCACTGTCAATTCCCGCTTGCTTTGTAACTGTCAAATCATCAAACCAAACTGTACCGTTCTGATTATTGGCACCTCCGCGATAACGCAGGTCAATTCTCATTTTAACGGCATTTTCGTTTATATACATAGAACCCGACAACTTTGTCCAGTCTGACGTATTGTTGCCCTTATTATCGGTATCGTTAGGATAAAGGCTTATAAGCTGTTTATTTTCCTCTATTGTTGAACCGTTTTTATCATAAATAAGTATATTAGCATATACATTTGAGTCGGTTGAAATATTCTCCGTCTTTACCCATACCGACAAATCATAAATCTGACCGCCGGTAACAGCGATGTTGTCAGAAATCTGCATAGACCCCTGTGCTCTGTCGGCATTGTAAATTCTTGCGCTTCCTCCTGAATTGCCTGTATGGTCAACATTTTTGTCCCATTCAATTAAGGACGAAGTGTCTGCAGCAGAATAAGTGGTATAATTCAGTTTCCAGCCTGATATAGCCGTATCAAACGTACTGTTTGCAATCGACAATGTTTTGTCACTGTCTGTCCATGCGACAGGCATATTATTTTCATCTTTTTCTGAAAAATCACCGTTTTGAAGTGTTACGGCAGGTGAGTTTTCAGACTGCTTTAGTACCTTTATTTTCATACTGTCTGAAACATTTCCGTTTATTTCAGCCTTTATAACCGCCTCTCCCGCAACAGCATCAGATGAAACGATAAGTGTTCCGTTATCAGAAACAGAAATACCATTGTAATCTATGCTCCATTTTACCGAAGCATCACAAGGATTGTTGTATTGGTCGGTTACATCAACAGAGAAGAAATATCTGTTTTCTCCGTTTAACGGACTTACTACTTGCGAATTTTGTGCATTTATTTTTAAGTAAGTCGGAACAGGATTGGTCGATTGTGTAAAAATAACATCATCATACCACACACTACCCGTTTTTGCACCGTTTTCAAGCACAAGCTCCGCATAAGCTGTATTTTTCGGAACTGTAACCGTTCCCGTAATCATTTCCCAATTAAGAGATTTTGATTGTTTTATCTTTTCCTCGTCGATAATCTCCCCATCGGAATTTTTAAATACGATTACAGCAAGACCGCTTGACAAATTATCGGTCATAACAGACATTTTATATGTGTATTCACCGCCTGCAACTGTCGCTATAGGGTCAGATGTCCATGTCATCTTGTCTGTTACTTTAAGTTCATTTTCACCGTCTACAGCAGTTTTTGATGTATCTATACCCTGTGGAGCAATTCTGAAATTACTATAGAAAATATTTCCCTCACTTGCTTTTAATCCCCAATTTATTCTTAATCTGTTCACGTCCGCAGGAACGGTTATCTGATTTGTGAGCGTGTCATAGCCATCGGTAGTATACGGAGTTGTCGGATTTCCGTCCTTAAAATACCAAGTTCCGCTAAATTTAGATTTTTTTGATGTAGTACCCTGAAATCCCTCATAGCTCATATACGGTCCTACTACAGCGGAATCATTAAGTTGATAAAAATTCTCCATTCGATAGTCTTGTGATACCCAATATGTTATTCCCGATGTTACACGGATATCAGGTCCTCCGTCAAGACTGCTGTTATTTGCATTATGAGCGTACACAAATCCCTCATAATCCTTGTCTATACCCTCAGCGCCCTTGAACATAAGCCCCGTGTTACCCAAGCTGTCAGTCGAATATGAACCGCTGACCAATCCGTCATCATCATTTGTTCTTGTAATATTTGAAAGTTGTGTTTCAGATGTCTGATTCATTCTGTATCTGCGGACACCGTTATACTCTCCGTCTATATCAGGATCATATGAAATCCACGAAACAGGCATCATAGCATCTGTAACATTTTCAAATGAACCGTTCACAAGTTGCGACGCAAGCTTAACTATTGATACATTAAAATCTGTATATATAACATTGTTTTTCTTTGATGTTGCACGAACTGTAACAGTTCCGCTCTGTGCATTTTTTAAAACGCTGAGAGTTCCGTCAGCAGCAATAGAGATACCGGTCGGATTACCGACATGTTCACCGTTTTTACTTGTAAATCCTACTACAGACCATTCAATTTCATTATCTGTCGTATTTGCAATCGGATTATGATGCTCTGCAGTAATTTTTGTTGAGTTTGGACTATCCGTAAGCGGTACAGGTAATGTACTTACATTTGAAGTAATGCTTACACTTTCTTTTGCATAATCAATAACAATAGCAGGCTTTATAATATCCGTACTTTCTGCAATTTCAGGGAACTTATCAATAAGCTGCTGCCAATGGTCACTGTAGTTCGCCTCTGAAACATCCTTCGTAAAAATCTTATTTGCATTTGTACCATTATAGTTAGCCATTATCAAGAAACTGACATAATCCTCGTCCTTGTTGTCAACAATATATCCATTTTTATTTAAGTCGCTTTCTGTGCCGGTTCCGAGTAAATAATCTGTAATATCAAGCTCTGTCTGCCATGTTTCAATAGATTCTGTTTCTCCTCTGGTGCCGTCGTAAATATACTTATCTTTCATCATACGGTTAAGTGTGAAAGATTTGTTTTCTTCATTATCAATTATACTTGCGGTTGATGATACCGCCTTAGTTATAATATCCGCTTTTTCTGCATAAGAATTTGCTGCACTGTTTGACTCGTCCCATTCATTTGATAAAGGTTTCAACATAAGCTTGCCATCCTTTGACAATGAAGCCGTAAGACGAAGCTTTATTGAGGTTATTGGCAATCCTTCTTTTATGGCTTGCTTTAAAGACGAAATATCGAATTTTAGTCCTCCGACAAATGCACGGTCATTATCGACGCTATTTGTTATTTCAAGCTCCGCACCGTTTACATTTTTCGTATCGGCATTTCCTTTACGGAAAAGCACGTCATCGGTCGGATATAACAATGATGCGTATTCGGATGCCGTTATGGAAACAGTATATTCTGAATAAATTGCACTATTGCTCTTAAGTTCCGCCTTTATATTGACAATAGCTCCTGTTGTACCCTTGCCTATTGTCAATACTCCGTTGTTTATAGAAATATTATCAATATTGGTACCTGTTATTGACCAGTTAAACTCTTCATCCTTTATCGGATTGCCGTATTGATCTAAAACCTCCGCATTGTAGGTATACTCAGCCGGCAAAGAAGCACTTATAAGCTCTATGTCTGATTTACCCGATATTTTTACGGATGTTGGGTTAAGTGTTTCCGTTTTCTTAATTGTGATATTCTTTTCTGCTAAATAGGTTTCACCATTCTTTTTATAATTAAGATTAAGAATAACGTTATATTCACCCTCCGGCAAATTCTCTGCAACTGTAATTGCTCCGGTAGCGGCATCGAACATAATATTATTTTTCACATCTATATCACTGCTCGTAATGCTCCACTTACGCATACCGCCCTCAAGGTCATATGTAACATCTTCGTATTGCGTCTTATACTTAGCGATATATTTGTTGTCAGTTAAAGGCTTTGTGCCTGAAAATTCTATTGTATCCGCTCCGACAACGGTTACACCGTTTATTTGCGGTTTTGCACGATATGAATATGTCATCTTTGGTGCGTTTTTGCCGGAAAAATAAATTTTAGTTTTACTATCAAATGAAGATAATTTTTCCGATGTTACAAAAAAGCTTACCATACCATCTGTATCAGCCAATTCCTTAAGCTGTTCATATGTAAAATCAAATGTATACAGACCGTCTGCTACAGATGCAGTTGCTAACGGAGCTGTGTCAGCTGTTCCGCCGCCATATTGCCAATCAGTATTCCATGACGGAAGCATTGTTTTTATTGACTTCGTTACAGCAAGTCTATCTACACCGCTACCGTAATACGGTACACTTTCTCTATCATACATCCATATAGCAAGTTTTTCCGTTGACGTATCGGTTTTTAAAGAAAACTTAAAATCATATAAATCATTCTCTGTATTATCAAGTTTGCTTATATCAAAGCTTGTAATAAAACCAAAACCCGGTTTTGACTCAATTTCCTTAGTTCCATCAAGTCTGCTATCGCCTAAATAACACCAATTATTGCCACAAGAACCGTCAAGTTCTCCTCCGCTCTTTCCATTTGCTCTGAACCATAACAAGTTGCTTGGATTGAGTTCTACTGTAGGAATTACATCCAAAACTGTGATTGCAACTTCAAACGGCTCACTTACAACAACTGTGCCTTCCTCACACTCCTCAGAGTTCACCGTAGCTGTTACAGCCACATTGTATTCCCCTGCGAATACACCTTGTTTAACGCTCAAAGTACCGTTTTCGTCAATATCAAAGCTCGTATCATTATCGACCGAGTATGTTACACCAACTTTCATTTCATTATTATCGGCATCTGTAACAATTGCGGTATATGTTCCGACAACTGCCGGCAATACAGAAGTATATACCGTTGCACTTTCTGCACCTGATACCTCAACTTTTTTTGCATAGGTTTGAGATATTGTAATTTTCTTTTTGGTAAGTACAGTATCATTAACCTTTGCCTGAATTTCAATAATGTCGCCGTCGTTTACCGTATTCTTCGTTGTGATTGTGAACTTACCGTCAATAACATCATATTTTTCAAGTTTATCTTCGCCTGATGTAACATTCCACGTTACTTCGTCATTGCATATTTCACCGTAATTATCAGTAACTTCGGCTGTATATTCTGCAGTTTGTACTTGATTTGCACTTGTTATTCCTATTTTATCAGGACCTGAAATTTTTATATTCTCAGCTTGCGGTTTCACTCTGTATGAATATGTCATTTTCGGTGCATTATCACCGCTCAAATAAACCTGTGTTTTTGATTTTGATGCAAAGTCCGTCGATGAAACAAATAAACTCACAATATTATCATCATTAACATTCTGCATAAGGCTGTCATAATCAATATTAAAAGTATATTTCCCATCTGTTCGCGAGGCTGAAGCTAATGCATTTGCATTTTCCGTACCGGACTGTGCATACTTCCAATCCGGATTCCACGACGGAAGCATCTCTTTCACTGACTGAGTGACATCTTTTTGTACAATGCTTTCTCCGTGATATTCACTGCCGCTATATGCCCAAATTGACAACGGTATACCGTTGTTTGCAGCAGTTAATGTGATTTTAACATCTTCATATAAATATGTATCACTGTCAAAATCGCTCATATCAAAACCAATTATAAAACCAAAAGCGTTTCCGGACTGCACTTCGCATCCGTTTGCGCCTGTTATCTTGCTTTCGTCCGATGAAGCATCTCCCGTGTTATACCAGTTACTTCCGCATGAACCGTCAAATTCTCCATCGCTCTTTCCGTTTGCACGAAACCACGCAAGCTGTACAGCAGATTTTTCGCCGTTATCACTGTCTGCCGCCATAGATTTTATAGGGGCAATTCCGGCAGAGGTTATGAGCATTACAAGTGAAAGCAATGATGAAATAAACTTAATATGCTTAATCTTTTTCATATTTTATTCTCCCCTTAGTTAATTTTCTCAAAGACAATATTTTTTATATTGATGAGATAAGTATTCGGTATTTCCTTATCAGTTATCACAAGAGTGTTTTCTCCTGTTTTTAGTTCAACTTCTCCCAAGTCCTCATACACATACGTTGACCATGAGCCTGTCTGTGCAAAAGTATGGTCAAAGGTCGTTCCATTCATGTTAAATGTCGCTGTTCCGCCTCCTGAATTGATATTTGCGGAATAATATACTGTCATTTTATATTTGCCAGCCGCTCTTGCTGTAAAATCAAAAGTGATTTTTTGTTCCGTTCTGAAATTCTCAATATATGCGTTATTTCCCGTACCGAGAATATTTAACATTCCTCCCTCGACCTTTGCCGTTCCCGCTAAAACAGTCAGAGTTGACGGTATTTCCTCGCCTGTATTATATGTACAGTAAAGGCTAGGTGCATCTTTACCCGCAACAAAGCACTTTGGTTTATTGTCTTTTTCAAGTCCATATCTATCGTAATTTACGGTAGTTGCGAAAAATTCAATAATATTGTTTTCATCAGCATTCTTTTTTAGTTCATTTATATCAAGTTCAAACACATATTTGTCATTTACGCATTGCGCTTTTGCAAACGGCTGCGTCTTCTGTTCGTCTGGCACAGCTTCGTCAATATTACCCCATGTAGGTAATATTGCTGATATATTGTCGACAACAGTGTTATAGCCTGTTTTATCCGCGCCTGCGACCGCCGCATCATTTGCCACCCTACAATACTCGCTCTTATTCCAGTCAGTATTGCTTATCGGCGTATCATACATAAACAATCCCATATCCATATCGCCGCCACTCGCTCTGTTCAACGTAAGACTTACCGATTCTAAATCATCTTCGCGTTTTAATATATCCGAAAGGTCAAATCTCATTAAAAATGCAAATCCTTGTGCACCTTGAAGTTCCTCTGACATTCGTAAGCCCGATTTAGCATCATCTTCAGTCATATACTGAGAGTTGCTTGAAAGCAGTCTGTAATTCATACTGTTTTCTTTTGAGGATTTTCTTACCTGTACCGCCGCACTGTAGTATGTATTTGACTGTGCTTCACCTCCGCTTGCATTTTTAACGCTTTCAGGGATAACACGCTTATCCATATGTATTGCACGATCTATGATACTTAAAATTTCCGCACGGGTAACATATCCTTTAGGTCTGAACGAACCGTCCTCATATCCCGATATAATACCCGTTATATATGCTTGTACCGCATAATCACGAAATTTTTCATCTATATTTTCATAATCAGGGATTAACTCACAATATTTATCAAGATTGTCAGGAAAATATTCGCCGGACAAGCTGTTTATTATAGCTTTGGCAACCTTTTCACGCGTCATTTCTTCACTATAATCGGAATAATCACCATTTTCAAATATTCCGTAATCCAGCATCAGTCGTATATACGGTGTTGCCCAATAGCCATTTGAAATCTGATAAAAATTACCTTTCCATGCACTGTAAATCTTTGCAAATTCTGCTGCACTTACGGGATTATCAGGTTTAAACGTTCCATCGCTATAACCGTCAAGATATTTCTTTTCAGTACACTCTGTGATTATTTTCTCCGCCCAGTGTCCTCTGCAATCTATAAATTTTGAGCTTGTAAATCCCATTCCGCCGGCTGCACCCGGAAGATTACTTGCTCCGGAAGGAGCATCAGAATTTTCTTCATCGTTTTCTGTGCTTTCGGTCCCTTCTGTTTTCGAAGCATTAGGCTCAGGTGTTGCCGACGGCTCGGGTGTAGCTTCGGAGTTTTCTTCACTGTCGGTATCTATTTCACTTCCATCATCAGAAACAGTTTCAGTTCTGAAACTGTCCGCCGCAAAAGTATTCAGCACAGGAATTGACATAAGAATCGAAAGGACCATGAGTATAGCCACTAATTTTCTTAATTTCACAATCATTCCTCCTTTCTCTCAAATCAATTCGTTTCTCTCAAATCCAACACTATTGTTGATAGTGCAGGCATTGTAATTGAGTTGTTTACATCCATCATCGTATCAGTCACAAGATCATGTATCTTTGAAACATCAGCTTCAAGCTCCACGTTTACCGCTTTATCCTCGTCAGAACAGTTCATGATGATAATGTAATTTCCGTACTTTGCTATATTTATGCGTCTCAGTCCCAGTGGCGATGCCATATATCCGTTTCCGTGAGCACTCCACTTGTCATTCATTTCATGCCAACGGAACACCTGCGAATAAATCGCATGTTCACGGTGATTATCTGCATAATAAAATCCGTTCATCGTGCTGCGCCAATTTAACGTCATTCTTACAAATTCACCCTTATGTTGTAATGATAGCGACTGAGAAATCTCATCTGAGAACACATATTCCTTCTGATTTCCGTTTTCGTCCTTGTTCCATGGTTCATTAGGCATATATATACCCGAACCCAAATCAAACTTTGTAATATACACTCCATTGTCAAGAAGTCTGTAATAAATCTCATATGCTGCCTGTGCTCTTGACATTACACTGTTGTACTTGATTTCAGTATCGTTTCCAAAAGCATTTTGAAGCCATCTTTTAAATGTTTTTTCATCTATCTTATCATTCGGTGCAAAATTTGTGTCGTTTACACCCTCTATGATATTTTTCCATGCAAGTGTTACTATAGCCGCTTCCTGAGGAATATCCTTTATATCCGCATAGGTTTTATAACCCTCAGATGCTTTTTTTATATCATCGCCCATAGCATCAAAATTCAATATCATATAATAGAGTAGTCTTCTGTCTGATACAAGCGAGCTTAAATACAGTTCACCGTATTCAATAAACAGTTCCATTGAACGCACAGAGTCCTTTGAACCGAATCCGGCTGCTATAAAGTTATTCCATGCCGCATATTCAATTCGTCCAGGTCCCTTGTAGTTTCGGGTATTTATATTAAATTCACGCCTTATTGCATTATATCCTTTATGATTTACAACTGTATCAGCGAAATAATTCATAGCGTGTGAAGCATTTACTGCTTTTTTTATGAGTTCAGGGTCTTTTGTTATGAGTGCCAAATCCGCAACCATTGCCGCACCGTGAGGGCCGTAATTTCCGTCATAAGCACCGTCAAAGTGACCTATTGTTTCCATTGACAAGCCTTTTGGAGAAATCAATATTGACTGTCTTGGTGTTCTCATAATACCTGTTGCCTCATACATTCTCTGTTTAAGGTCTGAATCGCTTATACACTGTGACGGAGCAATCATTTTTAACGCTCTCTGGAATGCAACACCCGAAACAACATTGAAAAGTTCTTGATTTACTGCAGGTTTACGCTGAACAACATTAAACATATAGTCCGTAGCTTTAACATACATATTCGCATATGCATCTCTGCGTTTTACCTCCGGCGTATCAGGATTCAAATCGTCATCAATGTATTCATCAAGATACCCTGCTGCTATAATCGCATCTCCTATTTCCGTGAATACTTCTCCAACAGCTCTGGCACCTGCATTAATGCCGCCATTTGCTTCCATTCTATCCGGACCGCCTATCCATGTTTTGTATGTTTCGTTATTCCAACCGCCGTTTGAACCTTGAGAACGCACTTGATAATCAAGCCATGCAACGCAACGGTCTATGATTTCCGGTTCATGGTAATAGTTTGACCATTCACGGTTATATGCCATTGCCATAGCACGTATTCCCTTTTGGTTCTCGCTGTTTGAACCTATACACTTGACATAGTGAACATTTTTCCAATTTTCCCACGAACCATGGCTCATTGAGTTTGTTCCTTCAAGTACCGCTCCATATGCTCCTGCCGGTGATCTTCCTGCTGCAACAGCTTCATCCCACTCCTTGCCGTAATTCTGACTTTTTTTAATATCCTCTATTCCCGCATTCATTTCATTAATTATATAGTCATACGGCGACAATCCGTTTGGTGATACTTTTATTGCACCCAAATCATATCTCTTTGTATCACCATCCTTGTCATCAGCCATTTTTTTATAACTTGGATCCGTATGTGTAACAAGCTTATATAATTGCCTTGAATATTCGGTTGCAGCGTTCATGCCGTTTGCGGAATATGCATTTGCATCGCCACCGTGATAAACCTGAAAACGTACCTCCGTCCTTCCATGCGTCATTGCCATAGGTAATCGGTAAGTTGCATAGAAATATGAGCCTCTTTGTCCCGGTTCCTCATACATATTATCCCATACCGGCCATACGGTTCCGTATTTCGCTTGAAGCGTTCCGAATTCATCGTTTATCATAAGGTTTTGAATTTCCTTATTTTCGCATTCGCTTCCCCAAAGCTTAACGGTTATATAATTCATTTTGTCGGGGTCAACTTTCATTGTAACCCAGATTTTATCATCACCGGGATAAATTTGACGGTATGTGTCGCCCAATCCTCCGTAACCAACCACGCTTTTGCCTGTATCGGCATTATGTGCCTTTTCACTTTCTTCATCGCCAAGAACAACATAATCCAAAACATCGTCTTTTTCGGCTTCTTTTGTGTTAATATTTACATACACGCTGTCATTATCGAGTTTTTTCAGCGTCATACCATGATAATTTTCTAAATCGGGATCGGATACAAGGTCAGTTACCAACGGAGCAACGCTCAGGTCATCTATAAGAAATGTGCCTGTTGAAGCTCTCAAGCCAATATTTATTCTTACAAGGCTTGAACCTTCCGGTACCGTTATGGAATAGCTGCTCTGTTGCCAATCCTTATCGGCGTCAGAATCGAGATAAGTTTTTGAAACATTAGCCGTTTGTGTTTTGCCGTCGTCCGAGTAAACAATAATATTTACCGACATACCCCAAGCGTTTGATGCTCTCTTATACGGTCCGATTATCTTGTACCACCAACTTACATCATAAACTCCCGGTTTTACACGGAAATATGAACCGTTATACTTGTTATTAATAATCTGCTGATTATTTTCAGCAGTAACATTCAATGTATCGGCTTTAAACATATAACACGAGTTACCCGAATGAGCATATTCACTTGTGACACCCATTTCAGCCACTGCATTTTTAGAAATATTGGTTCCCCACCAATTTTCCTCATCGCCCTCCCAGCCGTAAGTATAACTGTCACGTGAATTCGGCATAACAGTTTGATTGGTTGTTATCGGATTTGAGAGCACATTCTTTCTGTCAATTTTTTCAAATGAAATATCATCGAAATTTACCTGTCCCGTAGCCGCTTTAATTCCAATAGAAATTCTTATTTGTGCTGTATCCTTTGTTGGGATTATGTAAAAATCGTTACCGCTCCAATGCTGTGAATATATATCATCTTCATATGACGGTGCTGATATATAATAGCTGTATGTACTGTCCGGGATTTCCATTCCGTTTTTATCGAGTAAAGTATATTCGAAAAACGCACCGCCGTTTTGTGCATCAAGGCGAGTATAATCTTCGCTTAAAAGATACCATATACCTACCTTATACGCATCTTTATAGTCAGAATCAAACGTCTTTGAAATAGCTGAAATTTCATTTTCACCCTCAGTCAGCGTTATCGCATCAAATTTGTATGATTGTTCTCCGGAACGAAATATTTCAGTGTCAAACCCTGTTACGATACGTCCGTTTGTGGCTTGAATATTCCATTTTTCTTCTTTCTTTTCAAATCCATATACAACTGCATTTTCCAATGCCGTTACATTCGGCACAAACGAAGCCAGCATTGTACAAACCATAGCTATACTGATAATCTTTTTAAACATAACGCCCTCCGATTTTATCTTTAAATATATATCTTATAATGTAGTATCTTACTGTAATTATACGGTTTTATTTAAAATATTTCAACTGTGATTTTTTACTTTTTTATTTGATAATCCACACAAAAAAATGAGCGTATATATATACGCTCATTTGAAGTTTAAAATCTGATTGTTTTTGATACACACGGCAGAATTGGTTTCATAGCATCTTCGCCTGTGAATGATTTCCACAGGAATGCTTTGATAAACATTCCTTCGTCCATCTCATAATTGAAGCTTGCTCTGCCATTCTTTACTGACGATACACTAAGGCATGTGCCATCCTCTGAATACAGTGCTGCTATTAAAACTCCGTTATTTGTTTCATCATTCGGATTTTTAACAGTTATATCAACAGATGAACTTGTGTCTGAGCTTGAATAATCTTCTCCGATGATTATTTCAGACTTTAGTTTTGTCACTGTAAATGTTACGGTTACAGCCTGCGGAGCATTATAGTTATCTGTCTCATCAGCACTTACAACAACTATATACTCTCCTGTTTCCACTATTTCCGAAACACTCTCACCATTTTTAGTAATGGAATATTTAAGCTCGGTTTCATCATGGTTAAGACTTGCCAAGACATTCTTTACCTTACCGTCATATTCCGCCGACTGATTTAGTTCGACTGTTATTTCGGCATTTGCCTTTGAAATAACAGCAGTGTATATCTGTGAATATGGTGCATAACCATCTCTTGACACCTTTAAAGTTATCGGATAGTTTCCTGCATTCGTAATTTTCGGCATATCATTTACTTCTTTGCCGTCAATTATGTAGGTAACAATATCACTGTTTTCCAACCCCTCAACAGTAAGTGCATCATGTTCGGATTTATCATATATACCACTGTACGGTGTAACAGTAATTCCCGTAACAGCCGGTTCTGCACTTATGCTTACAGAAACAGTCTGCTCATACGGAACATAGTTGTCACCTCTTGAAACAGTTACTTTTACGCTATGCGTACCAATATCGGTAAATGTCGGTTTTTCCGTAGTTTTGTTTTTGTCGTCTACTTTGTATGTAACGGTATCATTCTCGGTTATTCCTGATACAGTAATTAAATCATGAGATTTACCGTCATATTGAGCATTACCGCCTGTTACGGTAACACCCGTAATTTGTGCCTTTTTAATTTCTACTGTTCCGGTCCATACATAATCCTTGTAATTTTCACGTGATACTGTGATTTCAAGACTATATTCCTTCGCATCAGTACCCTTTAATTCTTCTGTCGCATTGCCGTCAATCTTGTACGAAACGGTATCTCCCTGTTTAGTGCCGCTTAACGTCGCCAAAACCTGCTCGTTTCCATTGTATACAAGATCTGCAGACGGGGTTACTGTCACATCGGTGATTTTCGGCAATTCTTCGTCTGAACGCGATATTATATTAAACGACTGTGAAGTTGTAGCACCGTATGTTTTTTCCCACTTTCCAAGGTTTGATGCGACAACATTCACTTCAATCGGGAATTTTGCATTTTCAGGAATTTTATCTCGTAAAATTTCTATCTTCCAAGAATATGAGCCATCATCTCCGACTATTCTAACTGCTTTTGCCGGACCGTATTCAACAAAAACATCCGTATATTTCTGTAAATCACTGTCTGTTGATGTGTATTCTACATCAAACGACGGATTTTCAGTCATTCCGTATATATTTATATCGCTAATCTTATTAAGTGTAAGCGTCTGTTCTGTACCCTTATTTACATACGGGATATTCATCTGTGAACTTGTTGCCTTAAACGACGAAGTTACAAAGCCATTTTCATCTCTTACTTCAGGTGATTTAATAAATCCGTAAGAATCCATCGTATTATAACCGTCTTCAAGTGTATACTGATTTCCCGATCTGAAATAAACTCTGTTATTATGGAAACGCAACTTCGTGCGTGTTACAGACGCAACATTTTCGGCTTCTGCATTGCTTTCATCCTTTGTCATTCCCGCCATATCAAGTAATTCTGAGCTTACAATCTCATAAGGTGCAATCAGAGGAACAAATTCCGCTTTAGTATTCATAGGATATTTAGCCTCATCACCTGCATTGTCGTATGCAACAGTATTTTTTGTTGTTATTGACGGTATTTTGCTCATATAATATGTGTCAACAGTTACAGTATCATATCCTCCTAAACTTGCAGTATTACTTGCATTTCCATCCGGCGAAGACATTCTCTCATAGTTTATGAAACGGTTGCTGCCGTATCTTGAAAACGGATTGCTCGCAAATGATGTAAATGGAGAAATAAGTGTCGGTGCTGTAGCCGGAGTGTTGCTCCATGTAGATTTTGACGGATCTTTCATCAGCATAAACGGCTCAATTTCCGAAGATGTGCTTCCGCTAATACCTGTTGCCTTTGAATCAGGCGACTCAGGAATTGCATAATTTGTAAATTTATTTACTTCGTTTGCAAATTCTTCATCAAAGAACCAGAAAGAAGCTTTCTTGTCGTCCTCGCTTGCACTGCTGTTATTCTGTCCAGATGACAACCAGCCCTGCAAATAATCTCTGTAATAACCCGCTTCTTGTTCGCTTGTTCCATTCTTCTCAAACGGTTTCATTAAGTATCCCGTGTTAGTCAAATCATTAAGTTGACCTGTTATAGCATAGTCTGCCGGCAAGCGTGCTTCAATCGCCTTTGTTATGTACTTTGTAAGCATATATGTTGCATTATCCGACCAATCATAATGACCACTGCCCCATTCAATTATATGTGATACAAGATACTCGCCGCCTTCACTGCGTTCATGCTCAATATGCCATCTTGCGTCACGAACGGAACGGTCACGGTCTGCACCGTTTGAATGTTCTGTGTACTGTGCGGCATACTGCAAAGTCGGAACACCCGGAATCATTGCTTCGTTACCGCTCATACCGTTTTTCATATGAATTTGTGCAATAACACGATTTTTGTTCCAATTTGCACTCTTGTTTCCAAAACCGGAAGCCGCACTGTGACCTATGGTAATAATCGGTGTTGTGTCTTTTATTTCACTATAACCCGATACTTTTGCTATACCTGCAAGAATCTCATCTAAAATCTGTGCCGCATCTTTGTTGTCGGTTGTAAACTTGCTTGTGTCTGTTATCAGTTCATTGCCGTTATAATCTTCCTTTGTATAGAAACCATTTAAAGTGTTATTATAGCCATATTTATCTTTCTGACACACAAGGAACAATATACCGAAATTCTTTTTTGCAAGTTCGCTTCTTAGCATTTGTGAGTACACAAACGGTACTTCAATCAAATTCATTTTTACCGCTACAAGACCTTTAAGTTCTCCAGGCGATGTATTTGACGGAACCCATAAATATGTATCATATGTCTTGCCTGTTTCTGATGTACCGTTGTTATACTCTGTTGTTCCGCCTGCAAAATGATACTGGAACATATCATCCTGCGTGTCTGTCTGAAGTGCATATTCCGGTGCATACTTTTCAGGCAACGTTTTTATGATAAGCTGCGGAAGATATGAAGCATTAACAGCTTTTTTGCCATCGTCAACAGTTGCTGACGGAATAGCAAAATAGTCATTTCCCGCTTGTTTTTCAGCCTGTTCCGCTCTTTCCACATTCATGTACAATTTGCTATCTGATAGATTAATCTTGTTTGTATTAAGCACAAACTCACAAGCTGCGTATTGAGCATTATTGCCACGCTCTTTTGATACAATGTTTATATTAGCATTGCTTGCGGCATCATAGTTGAAATTACCTCCGTTCCAAGGATTAGATTGAATCAGATTTACGACCGTTGAAGTATATGCCGAATATCCCGTTTTGGTCAATCTTAGTGTTACTACTTTATTTGTTAAATCAACACCTGTAAGATCAAAGCCGAGTGCAAGATTTTTCTCATCGCTGTCGCTTTGATTTCTTATATAGTGTCCTTTATTTGCAGTTTTCGCCTGCACATTATAACAATAATCATTTGATGCAATTATTGTTTTTGTATCTTCCGCATCAAACAGTGCTGTTAAAGTAACATCAGCCGCAGGCATTGTAAATGTTAGCTGATTGCCATTTGATGTGACAGGTACTGCACGCGTGCTATTATCCGATGTATAGCATACCGTCAGACTGTTTGCGACATAACTTGCATCGCTTACAGTAACAGTTACCTGCTCATTAACCTTTGCTGATTTAGAAACGGTAAGCTTTCCGTTTATTTCATCAGCTACTTTGATATTATAAGACGGTATTACCTGCTCTTCAACTTTAACAGAAATACTGCCTGTCTTTGTATTATAATTAGTTGTATCTGTCGGAGTAAATACAACATCATAGCTTGCTGTTCCTATATTTAATACAGTATCCGCTTCATTCCACGCAAGCGTACCTGATGTGTTTCCGCTTACTGTCGGAAGCGTAACATCACTTAGTTTCATACCATCAGTGTATGTAACTGTTATTTCACTGTCTGACCATGAAACATCAGGTGTTGCTTTCTTAATGTTGACTACTATTTCTATATCTTTTATTTTATAATCATTTGTATTGTCCGGTGTAAATACCGCCGCAAATTTTTGATTATCCCCTGCATTTAATGCTGTATCCGGTGCTTTCCATGTAATAGTACCCGCTGTGTTGCCGTCCGGATTTGTAAGAGCTATGTCCGACAATTTCATATTCGGCGTATATGTAACATCTGAAATTGCAGGAACTGTTACAATCGGCTCTTGAAGTCCGTGTGCATTTATTGTAACAGCCTTTACCTCGCCAGCAAATGCTTTATTGTCACCGTCCGTAACCGTTTTTAAACGTACTTGATATTCTCCCGGTGCAAGGTTTGTAATTTCTGTTCCTGTTACATCTGTCCATTCACCTGACGACGACAACTTATATTCCATTGTATTGTTCACACCTGTGATTTTACCGTCATTTCCGTTTACGGTTGCCTCATCAACTCCTGTTATTTCAGGAGCAGCAGGACGTACCGGAATTGCCAGTGACTGTGCTTCACTGTCAGTTGTTGTTGAATTGTCGCCTTTCTTGACTATTTTAAGCGTCGTACCCAACCACAAACTATTTATTGCAAGTTCGCCGTTTTCAGGCACAACTGCCACATCATTTATTGTATAGTTTCCGCCGTCTATAAATCCTGTAAGCTTTTCAGCAGTATAGTCAATAGCGATTTCAGGTGTATTCTCCGTTGTTGTCTGCGGAATTGCTTTTACTAAGCCGTTTTCATATTTGTAAAGAGTGACATAGTCCGAAGCTATTGTTACAGTTTCAGGTGTGTATGTACCGTCAAACAACGTATAATCATCACCGATTGATGTTATTTTTTCTATTGTTATACTCTCAGATTGGAAATCGCTGTTTGAAGTGATTTTCGGCACATCAGCAAAACCTACTCTTATATTAGGGAATGTAATATTTTTTACTGTTGTATTTTCAAGAGTAAGTTTACCGTAACATTTCAGCGTATCAACTGCCGAATTCTTTAATATACCCTTGCTTTCTATTGTGCTTCCGTTTATTTGCAGATGACTTATAGTTAAATTATCTGCATTTATTGTTGTATTTTCTTTTATTTCAAGATTACCACTTCCGTTTATTGTAAGGTTTTTTATAGTAAGCTCTGTACTTCCTTCGAAAGCTATATAGTGGTTTCCGGTATTTATTGTCTTGTTATTTCCGTTTATTGTTATATTTTTGTTTTTTACATACATACCTTTAGATGTGGTGACATCATTCAATAATTTTATTGTATCTCCATCCTCGGCACTTGTGTATGCATCCTCAAATTTTTCATATTTTGTTACTGTTTCGCCATGTGTAAGTGATGCTTCTGCTTTTTTATATTCCACTGTAATTTCCGCTTTTGTACTGTATTTTCTGTTTTCGTCCGTTCTGTCCTTATTATACAGAAAATATGAATTTGCATCATTTTCATTAAAAAATTTTGCTATATTATCGCCTGTAATTTTAACTGATTCTGTTCTTTCTCCCGTTTTTGTACCGGAATCCTCCGTCAATTCTGTCATAGTCGTTGTACCTACCGTAATGGCAGCGATTTCTTCTGTTGTTGATTTACTGCTAAAAGCAACATTAGCTGCTGTTTTTGAAACTTCGAATATATCTGCTATTTTAGTTTTATCCGCAGGATTCTCCGTGTGAAGCATGCCAAACGGTTTTCCGCTGAATTTTGATGAACCTTGATATGCGGTAATTGTTACATTTGTAACTATAGCATCCTCCGGAAGTTCTATTTTGTCAAAATAATAGAATATTCCAAAGTTTGATTTTGCCGTAGATTCCAAATCTCCGCTTTCTACAATTTTACTGCTACTTGAATTCATACCGGTCCATTCACCATTTTCATTCACGCCACTTGCTCTTACTTGTGCTGCAACACTCGCAGTCTGAACTATCGGGCTTATTACCGTTTCTTCATTTTCTGCCGAAACAGTGAGCATTGAAAATGAGCTCAACGCCATTGCCGCCGCAGCAACAAATGATATAATTCTCTTAAAATTTAATTTCATTTTGCACCTCTCCCCATAAAATAATATTTTAACTTATCTTTATAATAACATAAACAATAGAACATTTAAACTTTGATATTTAATTTTTGTATTCAAACTTTAACACTATTCCCATTCATACGGCTGCATATTTTCGTCCCATATCATAATTTTAACAGCACTATCGGGATTTTTCTTTTTATAACCGAATTTAATCTCGGCATCAGAGTTAATTTTGCGTGTTTCGCATTTTACTTCTGCAAGCTTGCCGTCATTATCATATTCAGCGACATACACCTGCACAATATCTTTATATCCGTCGTCCTTTGTCATTCGAACAGTTACATATCCGTCTGCATAGTCAGCGGTTTTCACCTTTGCTTTTAAGCCCGTAGGATTGATTTTCTTCAAAACAAATGTCGTTGCAGATGGTATCTTTGTCTTGCTCCCGTC
>OLQG01000706.1_pt1 | contig 25078 bp, 16 predicted proteins | sample 1672221 | NCBI WGS metagenome assembly OLQG01 (sample SAMEA3136660, study PRJEB25190) | human gut metagenome | biome: human gut; feature: human-associated habitat; material: faeces | place: Austria | collected 2013
CCCCGCAAATACCACAGGAGGTTATAGAAATGAAACGAGGAAAGAAATACGTGGAGGCTGCTAAGGCAGTTGACCGCGCAACATTATACGATACTAATGAAGCTATCAGCTTAGTTAAAAAAGCTGCTGTTGCCAAATTTGACGAGACTATCGAAGTTCATATCCGCACAGGCTGCGATGGACGTCATGCAGATCAGCAGATCCGTGGTGCAGTAGTTCTGCCACATGGTACAGGTAAAACTGTTCGCGTTCTTGTATTCGCTAAGGATGCAAAAGCTGAGGAAGCTAAGGCTGCAGGTGCTGATTTCGTTGGCGCTGAGGACCTTATTCCGAAGATCCAGAATGAGGGATGGCTTGACTTCGACGTTGTTGTTGCAACTCCAGATATGATGGGTGTTGTTGGACGTCTTGGTCGTGTACTTGGACCGAAAGGTTTAATGCCTAACCCGAAGGCTGGTACTGTAACTATGGATGTTACAAAGGCTATCAATGATATCAAAGCTGGTAAGATTGAGTATCGTCTTGACAAATCAAACATTATCCATGTGCCGATCGGTAAAGCTTCCTTTACTGAGGAGCAGTTAAGCGACAACTTCCAGACGCTGATTGGAGCTATTGTAAAGGCTAGACCTAGCACACTGAAAGGACAGTATTTAAAGAGCGTTGTTATTGCTCCGACAATGGGTCCTGGAGTGAAGATCAACCCGATCAAATTAGCTTAATAGATGAGAATGAAGAGCACTCACCGCGAGGTGGGTGCTTTTTGCGTTGTGGGGTGAGGTACGCCGGGGGATGGTGCTGGGGCCGGGGGCTGGTGGCGGAACCTTGCAGGGTCTAAGAGGGCTGGTGGTTACTAAGAGCGCCCAAAGATAAGGACAAACTCGCTCCGTTGGAGCTCAGACAGTGTCCTTATCTTTGGGCAACGTAACCACCAGCCCTCTAAGTCCCTGCAAGAACCCGCCACGAAGTCCCCGGCCCCAGCACCATCCCCCGGCTGTGTATTCAAGGCGGGAAAGAGTGTAGGAGGGACGCGGACGCTGCGCTGCGCTGGTGGAGGAGGGTGTGATGGAAAGAGAGAACGCTGCGTTGGTGGTAGAGGTAGGCGGTTATAGGAAAATTAAAGAATGGTGTGATAGGATGGGATGGTGTATAATGTAGGAATAGATGAGAAAGGTGGTGCTTTGCGGATGGCAGAGTATAGAGATAGAGGGGATAGACGGACTGGCAGGTTGGAAGATGAAAGCAATCAGGCTGGAAATAAAGACAGATCAAGGGAAAGTGTCCGAAGAGGGAATATGGGGAGCGTAACAAGAGGCGGCCAAAGAGGAAATACGGATAGAGCAGCGACTGGAAGCCGGGGAGAAAATAGGGCTAGGAGAAATGGAAGCGGTAGCAGGAGTCAGCGTAAGAGACTGCAGAGGCGCAGGATGGTGGTTAGTGCGCTGATTGAGATTCTGATCCTGGTGTTGCTGGCGGGGGCTTTTTGCTGGAACAGGGGGCTGGGGGCGAAGGTTTCGGGGTTCCTGGGGAGGTTTGATGGGCCGCCGGTGAAGGAGCTGGATGTAACGGGAGTAAATAGCTCTAATGTGGTTTTGATGGATGTGAAGAGTGGCAGGGTGATCGGGGATCTGAATGGAGAGGAACGGATTTATCCGGCTTCTATGACAAAGATCATGACGGCGATTGTGGCGTTGGAAGCATTTTCGGATTTGGACGGTGAGATCACACTTAGCGATGATATTTTTTATGCATTGGATGGACAGGACGCTACACAGGCTGGGTTCCGGCCAGGGGAAAGTGTGAGGGTGCGGGATCTGGTTTATGGGGCGATGTTGCCGTCTGGAGCAGAGTGTTGTCTGGCATTGGCCGATGCGGTATCTGGATCGGAGGAGGCTTTTGTGCAAAGGATGAACCAGAAGGCGAAATCCATAGGAATGAAAGAGTCCCATTTTATGGACTGTACAGGACTCCATGACCCGGAACATTATAGTACGACTTATGATATTGCACTGCTGCTGAAATACGCGTTACATAATGATACATTCCGGGACGTGATCGAGAGCCATTTTCATTCCACTCCGGCGACTAATGTACATCCGGATGGAATTACCTATTATAGCACCATGTTTAAAAATATGTCGGATACTACGGTTACTGGCGGTGAAATCCTGGGAGGGAAAACGGGATACACGTCTGAAGCAGGACACTGTCTGGCAAGCTTTGCCCAGATCTATGACAGAGAATATATTCTAGTGACCGCGGGCGCTCCGGCGGATGCTACAGGAGTACCACATCTGTTAGATGCAAAAACAATTTATAACAGGCTTGGGGAAACTGTGGCGGAGAAGCAAGGCTGAATGTGATGAGCCTGCTGAGGGGAAGGAGACAAAATGATTCATGTAGCGATAGTAGAAGATGAGGAAAAATATAGAGAACAATTGGTTGATTTCCTTTCCAGATATAGCAGAGAAAGGGAAATTGCCATACAGAGCAGATGTTATTGTGATGGAATTGATGTTTTAGATGAATATGCAAAACAGTTTCAAGTCATTTTGCTGGATATCCGTATGAAACATATTGACGGAATGGAAACTGCAAGAAAAATCCGAGAAAAAGATAAAGCGGTTATTATCATTTTTATTACAAACATGGCAGAGTACGCCATACAGGGATATGACGTAGAAGCCAGAGGCTTCATTCTGAAACCAGTGCGCTATAGACTGTTTTCACAACAGATGGACAGGGCATTAAGGGAACTGGAAAGTAAAAAGGTGGAATACCTGTCTTTACAGTTTCCTACGGGAGTCCGAAATGTAGGTCTGAAAGATATTTTTTATATGGAAAACAGAGAACATTATCTTCACATCCATCTGGAACACGAAATTATTACGTTTTACTGTACAATTAAGGAAATGGAAAAAAGACTGGAGGGGAAGCCTTTTTTTCGGTGCAATAGTGGCTTGATCGTAAATCTTGCAGAAGTACAGAGCGTGAGAAACAATGAGATTCAGATACATGGAGAAACACTGACCGTAAGCAGATCTAGGAAAAAGGAGTTTATGGAGCTTCTGACGGAGTATATGGGAGAGGGAGAATATGTTTAAAGCGGGATTGCCGGGACTTCCAAGGTTAATTACAGCATTGGCACAGTGGCTGGGAGTTACAGTAATGATATTGTTACTGGAAAAAAGAAAATCTAAAATTTATTCTATATTAGGAACGTTGTTGTCTGGAATAATGATTCTGGTACTGAATTTTGTAATTGTAACCTGGTTGCAGAGAAATACCGTTGAGTGGATCGTAGATATGGTGATCAGTGTCTGCTTTATGATTCTATGTATATGGGTAATTTGTGAGGTGGATTTTTTCAGTGCGGCAGGCTACGGAATGGTTGGCTTTGTTGCCGGTGAATTGGCAGCATCAGCGGAATGGCTGTTAAGTTACTGGCTTATAGGTGGAGATACTTTGCTGAATGTGGAAGCAATGGCTATATTGATTGTTTCTTTTGGAGGTATGTATGGACTTTTTTATTATCTGGAACGAAGAATTTCAGAGCATTTTACACGTATGGAAAGACGGCAGACGATGATATTTGTTCTGGTTGCATTGCTTGCAATGATTGTTGGAAATCTGGGCTTTTACCGTGTAAACTATCGTACAACAGTGGAAATAGATGCAGGAATGATTCTGGCAGTTGTCAGAACTTTAGTAGATTTTGGAGCGATTGCTGTAATTCTGTTTCTTCAACGTAGCTGGCAGGAAGAAAACGTGAAGAAAGAACTGACAGCTATTAATCATATGCTGAATCTTCAGTACAAACAATATCTGGATTTCAAAATGAACACAGAGTATATCAGCCGTCAGTGCCATGATCTGAAACATCAGATTGCGGCACTTCGAAATGCCTGCTCTCCAGAAGAACGGGAGTCTTATCTGAAAGAACTGGAAGCGGCAGTACAGCAGTACGATTCACAGAAAGTAACGGGGAATGCAGTTTTGGATTCGATTTTGACGCAGAAGCAGATGCAATGCGCGCAGAAAAATATACAGTTTATCTGCAATGCGGATGGAAGACTTCTGGAAAATGTGGCAGTACGTGATATCAGCAATATTTTTGGTAATATTATAGACAATGCCATGGAGTGTGTGGCGAAATATGAAAATGAAGAGGATCGGATCATTCAGGGAGCGGTGTATCAGAAAAATCAGTTTCTGATTATTCGTTTTGAAAATTGTTGCTATGAACAATTGAAATTTAAAAAAGGTATTCCGGTGACTACAAAAGAGGATAAGACAAGACATGGATATGGCGTCACCAGTATTATTTATACAGTGAAAAAATACAATGGTCATGTTCAAATCAAATGTGAAGATAATTGGTTTGTAATAAAAGTGTTGATACCAATTATGTAAGGAGAATGTCAAAATAGGTAAAATTTTTCTGCACCATATAAAATTATGTTATGGTCTCCCTTGTGAATTTTTACAGCTGCTAGAGCAAAAAACACACAGTTAAAGTAAAGTAAGACAATGTGTTTTGGGAAGATCTGCGGCTTATAGAAAAACAAGGGAGGAAAAAAGAAATGACTTTTAGTACAGAAGATGTGAAAATGGTCCTGAGTACAATTTCAGGATACCTGATTGTACTGGCAGTTCTTCTGGTTGTTGTAATTGCAGTTGCAGTAACAGTCCGCAAAATGGATAAGCTAAAGAAATGTCTGATCAGATGGCAGGCGCTGTTTGCATGGCTGCTGGCTGTAGTAGTGTGTGTAAACACAATTTGTTTCGGTGTTTATGGAGATACCTTGAATGCAGCTCTGGCTGAGAAAAAGGATATTTCAGAAGAAGCAAAAGAAGCATCTAGAAATACCGTGCAGGAGACGGCGGAGGAAGGAATCGTTCTGGCAAAGAATGAAGATAAAGTGCTTCCTGTTACAGATGTAAAAAAATTGAATGTATTTGGATGGGCTTCAACAAATCCGATTTATGGCGGATCCGGATCAGGAGCCTCTGATTCTTCAACTTCTGTATCGTTATTGCAGGGACTTGAAAATGCAGGATTTGAGTTAAACACAGAATTGACAGATTTTTATAAAAATTATGCCGATGCAAGGCCAGAAGCTGGTACCTCGGTACAGGATTACACTCTGCCAGAGCCTACAGCAGATGCATATAGTGAGGAAATGCTGGCAAATGCGAAGGATTTTTCTGATTACGCAGTAGTGGTGGTAGCTCGTGTCAGCGGAGAATGTTTTGATCTTCCGACGGATATGTATGAAGTGATCCATAACGATAGTTTTGATCCGGATAATCAGTCTATTGCAGAAAATGGAACCTATACCAATAATGGAGATTATGACGATTTTGAAAAAGGGCAGTCTTATCTGACATTGGATAAAACAGAACAGGATATGGTGGCTCTTGTATGCAAAAATTTTGATAATGTAATTGTTGTATATAATGGTGCAAACACCATGGAGATGAACTGGACAGATAAGTATCCGCAGATTAAAGGTGTACTTCTTTGTCCTGGTGCTGGAAGTACAGGATTTAATGCTCTTGGAGAAATTATTTCCGGTGAAGTAAATCCAAGTGGTAAAACAGTAGATACATGGGTGAAAGATTTAACACAGACTCCGTATTTTAATAATATTGGAGATTTTACCTATGACAACATCCAGGATTATGTAGCTGAGATTATTGCAGCAGATAATGGCTCTCTTCAGCCTGGAACTTTTGTAGATTACAATGAGAATATATATGTGGGATACAAATTTTACGAAACGGCAGCTGAGGAAGGACTGATCGATTATGATGCCCTTGTGCAGTATCCATTCGGTTATGGGCTTTCTTATACCAAGTTTTCTCAGAAAATGGGAGAGATCCAGGAAGATGAAAATGGAAATATTACGTTTGATGTAACGGTAACAAATGAAGGAGACACAGCAGGAAAGGATGTTGTAGAAGTATATTATAATCCTCCGTATACGAACGGTGGTATTGAAAAAGCTTCTGCAAATCTGATTCAGTTTGAAAAAACCAATCTGCTTCAGCCAGGAGAGAGTCAGACTATAACGGTTTCTTTCAGCCGCGATGATATGGCCTCTTTCGACAGCTATGAAAATCAGTGCTATGTACTTGAAAAAGGTGATTATAAAATCAGCCTTCGTTCAGATTCCCATAATGTACTGGATGAGAAGACTTACAAGGTATCTGACACGGTTATATATGATGAAAGCAATCCAAGAGGATCTGATGATACAGCAGCTGTAACACGTTTTGCAGATGTAGAGGGCGATGATAGCTGTGATATTACTTATCTTTCACGAAAAGACAGCTTTGCAAATTATAAAGAAGCAACAGCTGCTCCATCTGAAAAGCAGCACACTATGAGTGATGAGCTTCTTGCAACTTATGTTTCAAATGCAAATTATGATGGAACAGTTTATAATAATGATTCAGATGAAATGCCTGTTACCGGAGCTAAGAATAATGTGAAACTAGCAGACTTGAGAGGTTTGGATTATGAAGATCCAAAGTGGGATGATCTGCTTGATGAGCTGACTTATGATGAAATGGAAAATATGATCGAATTTGGTGGCTGGCATACAGCGGCAATCAAATCTATCGATAAAATTGCGACTGCAGAATGTGACGGACCAGCAGGTGTTAACAACTTTATGACACAGCATTATGGAACCTCATATTGTGTGGAGGTAATGCTTGCACAGACCTGGAGTAAAGAAATTGCTGAGAAATTTGGTGAAGCAATGGGACAGGAATATGCAGATATTGATAACTACGGCTGGTATGGACCTGCTATGGACACACACCGTTCAGCATTTGGTGGACGAAATTTTGAGTATTATTCAGAAGATGGTGTGCTTGGTGGCTATATTGGTGCAGCTGAAATTAATGGTGCCGCAACAAAAGGCGTGTATGCATATCTGAAACATTTTGCATTGAACGACCAGGAAATTAATACCAGGGAAATGCTCTGTACCTGGACGACCGAACAGGCAATGCGTGAAATTTATCTGAAACCATTTGAACTGGCTATAAAGAATTTTGAAGGAACAAGCATTGGTGTTATGGTTGCGTTTAACTTTGTTGGAACAACATGGGTTGGGGCAAGTAAGCCATTGATGACAGAAGTTCTTCGTGACGAATGGGGATTCCGTGGAGCTGCGATTACAGACTATTTTGGCGGATATGGTTATCAGAATGCAGATGCTGGTGTACGTGCAGGAACTGATCTGATGTTAAATATGGTCAGCCAGTTTGCACATATTACAGACAAGAGTGCTACTATGACAAAAGCTCTTCGCCAGGCATCTAAAAATATTTTGTATACGGTAGTGAACAGTGGTGCTTATACAGAGCAGGCATATCAGAACGCAACAAAGATGCCTGCATGGAGAAAAACATTTATCACAGTGGATGTGATTCTGGGAGCACTTCTGGTTGCTGCGGAAATTGCAGTAGTTATGAATTATAGAAAAAAGAAGAGAGAACAGGGAAATAAAGAAAAATAATAGTTACTGGTTTCGGCGTGAACAGTAACAAATAATATCCTGCAAATGAGCAGCATAAAAAAGAAAGCTTGATTTTTTTTAATTCCGGCAGACAGATGGGAAATGTTACAGGTTACTTGATGTATAGTAACGGAAAATTCTCATTTGCCTGCCGGAATTTTTGTGAAATAAATCATGTATTTGAATGATTTTACGTTATAGTTCTCAGAAATTTTGTAATAATTAATTTGGAAAAATATTTTGCAGAATACTGTCAGAAAATTATAGAATGTATCTATAATTAGATAGCCGCGTGAAGAATCGAGGCAATATCTTCTTTCTCCAATTTCTGAAAGAACCCAACATGCCCATTTCTTCCGTATACGCATTTTTCAGCCATTTCTTCAATCTGAGCATCTGTTGGGCGGATTCCAAGCTCTGTAAGGGTGGTTGGCATGCCTATAGAGTGGCACCAGGTCTCCCAGGCAGTGATGGATGCGAGAACAGTATCCGTAATATCAGAATCGCTGGTCTGGGAAGCATCAATTCCGAAAACCTTCTCACCAAACTGTGCAAATCTTCCCGGATTTGTCTTATACACATATCTAGCCCAGCTTCCCCAGACAGATGCAAGTCCGGCTCCGTGAGCTACATCAAACATACCGCCGAGTTCATGCTCAATCTTATGTGTGGCGAAATCAGATACCCTTCCGGCACCGGTCAGACCGTTATGGGAAAGGCTTCCGGCCCACATGAGAGTAGCCCGGGCGTCATAGTTCTCAGGGTCTTTTACAGCAACCTGGGCGGCATCACGAACGGAAATCATCAGTCCCTCTGCAATCCGGTCAGTAAGGATGGTATCTGTGTCTGTAGGGGTAAAATAACGCTCCATAGTGTGCATCATAATATCAGCTGCGCCGCTGGCTGTCTGATACGCCGGAAGGCTGTAAGTCAGCTCAGGATTCATAATAGCAAATTTAGGGCGGGAGCAGTCGTGCCCGTAGGAACGTTTCATCATACCATCTTCAATGGTGAGAACCATAGAAGAAGACATTTCAGAGCCTGCGGCAGCGATTGTAAGAATAACGCCAATGGGCAGGTTTTTATCTGTTTTAACACGACCGTAAAGCAGATCTTCCATTTCAAAATCATTGGCGATTCCGTAACCGATTCCCTTTGCTGTATCAATTACGCTGCCGCCTCCAATTGGCAGAAGGAAGTCAACACCTTCCGACCGTCCAATGCGGATCCCTTCTTTTACCAGGGAAAGGCGAGGATTGGGAACCACGCCACTAAAGTCTATATAGGAAAGTCCGGCTCCATTCAGGCTCTGATGTACACGTTCCAATAGTCCTGATGATTCAACATGTCCTCCTTTTTTTCCATAAATGATCATAACTTTATGCCCACCAAATGCGGCAACCTGTTTGCCAGCCTCGTTTTCCCGGTCTGCACCGAAAAGAACTCTGGTAGGAGTGTAAAAATCAAAATTTATCATGGGAAATGCCTCCGTAAAATATGAAAATAAATTTGCGATTCTTTGCAAAAAGTGTTCTGTGAGCGGTCTTATGCATCTGACATCATTATATATGCTGGAAATGTAAATGACCAGAGCGGATTTTGTAATTTTATGGGATAATTTTTCGAACGATAAAACTTTACTTTTAAGCTGTGATTTTGTAAGGTATGGTTATAGAGGAAAAACAGAAAAACGGTGCACAGTTATTCTTTACTTCCAATATAGAAAACTATATAATAAAAGGAGAACTGATAGATGAAAGATCTAAAGGATTTGAACCTGCTGGACCGTTTTCTGTTTGCTGAGGCGATGGAAGATCCGCAGAATATGCGGGATGTATTGGAAATTATTCTTGGAAAAGATGTAGTTTTGAAGCACCTACCCCAGACAGAAAAAGAAGCACGGATTTCACCAGCGTATCGTTTTGCTAAAGTGGATGTGTGGGCAAAGGATACAGATGAAGTTGTATATGATACAGAGGTACAGGGGACGAATACGAAGAATCTTCCCAAAAGAAGCAGATATTACGAAAGTATTATTGATGCGAAATTATTAAAACCCGGTGAACGTGATTTTAACAAAATGAATGATATTTATATTATTCTGATAGCTCCGTTTGATTTGTTTGGGAAGAGAAAATATATGTATACATTTGAGATGACCTGTAAAGAGGATCCATCTGTATCGCTTGAGGATGGCGCTACCCGCATTTTTCTGAATACCCATGGGGAAAATCCAGATGAAGTAAGTCCGGAGCTGGTAGAATTGCTTCATTATATTGAACATACCACTCAGGACATGGCAGATGGCTGTAAAAGCGAAAGAATACATAAGATGCAGAAGCGTATATGCAGTATCAAATCCAGTGAGGAAGTGAGTGTGAGATATATGCAGAGATGGGAAGAAATGGAAATGGAAAAAGAGGCGGCACGTGAATTAGGACTCGCAGAGGGCAGAACCCAGGGACTTACTGAGGGCAGAACCCAGGGTCTTGCGGAGGGAAGAGCAGAGGGAAGAAGTTCTATGGCACGATTGATAGATAAATTATTAGAAGAAAATCGCATAGAAGATTGTAAAAGAATAGCAAAAGACCCAGAATTTTGTCAACATCTGATGGAAGAATTTGGAATAGAGTAAAAAATAAAAGTGGAACATTCTTTAAAATTAATAAACAGAATGTTCCACTTTTCCTGTATCGTTATATGTTAGCTAGAGAATATCTGGCTTTTATCGATTTCCCTGGAAAGCAGCTTCTTATAACTGCAATCCATCCCGATTGCTCCAAGTGGTGCAGTGATCAGAATTCCCAGTACAGCCACAGAAAGCACGATCTGCCCGCAGGAAAGTCCCATAGCCATTGGAACAGACCCAATCGCTGCCTGTACGGTTGCTTTCGGAAGGTAGGCAATGGAACAGAACAGTCTTTCCCGCCATGTTAGGTTTGTTCCGGTAACACAAAGAGAAACGCCCAGGGTACGGATCAGAAGTGCTGCAAAGATCATGGCCAGGGCAGCAGGACCGGCTTTTAAGGTATAGCGGATATCTACAGAAGCACCTACAAGTACAAAAAGCAGGACTTCAGCAGCCAGCCATAGTTTCCCGAATTTCTGGGAAAGGCGGGCAGAAACGGAGGCGGTGCATTTTAGCTTCAAAACACAAGCCATGCTTATCACAGCCAGAAGTCCGGAGACGGAAACCACAGGCTTCAGCCATGTCTCAATGGACATAAGCAGGAAAGCCACGCCCATTACTACGATCACTTTCATGCTGTTTCGCACCATATGACTGTGCGCATAAGCAGTTTCGAAAAACAAGGAAAGAAGATAACCAGCCACACTTCCAAGTGCAATACCCAGGATAATGGAAACCGGAATGTTGATAAAATCTTTCAAATGTGCGCTGCCGCCCTGTGCCATAGTAGAAAATGTGGAAAACAGCACGATCACATAAATATCATCACAGGAAGCGCCTGCCAGGATCATCTGGGGAATGCTTTTGGCTGTGCCGTATTTTTCATCCATCAACTGTACCATTCTTGGGACAACTACAGCCGGGGATACCGCACCCATTACAGCGCCCATCACAGCCGCTTCCAGTCTGGTAATTCCCAGAAAATACGGTGCCAGCAAAAAGTAAGCCAGGATTTCGAAAGTTGCAGGAATGCAGGCCATCATGATGGCAGGACGTCCCACTTTCTTCAGATCGGCAAGATTCAGGGAAAGTCCCGCTTTCAGCAGGATAATGATCAACGCGATCTGCCGCAGCTCCGATGAGATGGACAGAATCGACGGATCCAATACGTTCAGCACATAAGGTCCCAGTAAAATACCGGTGATCAGCATACCGATAATACGCGGTAGTTTCAGTATCTGGCAAATAGCAGCCAGGGAAAGTCCCACAAGAAAAATAAAAGCCAGAGATGTTAACATTGTTATAAATTCCTCCTTTTTACGCAGAAAAGCTGATGCTTCCTGCGACAATTGTTATCACAGAAGTCATCAGCTTAATAAGCGGTTCGGGATGATCCCGGGGAGACATTCATTCCCATTTGTTTCTGGTGGTATAATAGCACATTATAAAAGTGGTGGCAAGAAGAAATTATAAATCAAATAACAACTTCTGCTGTGCACGTTACTGCTCACTCTGTGACCAGTAACCGCTCCGCGATGCACAGAAAGACGAACCTTCTTGTGACAAGCACAAGAAGTAGCGTTTGCTGCGCAAACTTAATTCTCGGGTTTTCTGTGAACTTTGTTCACGAAAAACACCTCGCGGAATGTTACCAGTGAACAGTAACCTGTGCACAACAACGTGCTTTGTAACATGTAGAATCTAAGTTTTGTATCATTAGGCGTTGGGTGAAGAGAATTAAAACAACGTCTCTTCATTCTCCTCAAAAAGTTTATCATTAATTTCAAACAACTTAAGCCTATGAAGCAGTCCATAATAAATAATGGCATCTCTTTTTAATTTCGGATAAAGCTGTGCCATTCCACAAAGCTTCAGCAGTTCCTGGGTTTCGTCAACCGTCGCTTCAAGCCCATAACACAGGCACAGCAGACGATTCCGCGATGGATTACGGCGGCCTGCGAAAATCTGATGGAGATATATTTCGCTCATACCGGCCTGTTTGGCAAGCGCTGCCTTAGAGATATGTTTCTTCTCGAACAGACGGTTTAATAATTCTGCCACACTCTTATTTTCAAATTGCTCCTGGTTCTGGGACAGAAACTGGCTCAGATCCGGGGAATCCATAAGCTCCTGCTGTAAACCATCTGTATTTTTCTTTTTCATATTCGCGCCTTTACAATAATTTGTCAATAAGTTAAAATAATTTTAACAATACAATCAAATAAAACTATACTATAAAAAATTCTGAAAAACAATATGCAGTCAGCATAGTGGTTGTTACCCTCTGGCAGTGTTCCATAGCTGTGGGAGTGCCATTGGCGAGGAACAGCTGATTCTCATAGCGTGCAGGTGATATGTCCATTTGGGGAATGATAGTTGGTGATAAGGAGAAATATGGAAATTTATGACAGTCTTTTAGGCGCAGTTTGTGACGAATATGACAGGGTCACATTGATCAAAAAAAGCGAGCGGGGCGAAGTAACCTTGATACGCCACAGGGCAAGCGGAAACCGCTATATTTTCAGACATTTTTCCGGCAGCAGTGAAGTGTACCGGAAGCTTCTTACGGTATCCTGTCCCAATCTGCCCCAGATCATGGAGGTGGGGGAAAAGGAGGGAAAAACAGCTCTTCTGGAAGAATATGTGCAAGGTGATACGCTGGGGGAGATTTTACAGGGCGGACTTTTGACAGCGGCACAGGCAAAGCAGATCACCCGCCAGCTGTGCATGGCTTTGTGGGTGCTTCATTCCCTGGGAGTTGTACATAGAGATGTAAAGCCAGATAATGTGATCATACGTGGAACCGAAGCGGTTCTTATCGATTTTGATGCTTCCAGAATTTATAAAAATGAAAACAGAGAAGATACACAGATTCTTGGAACCACAGGCTTTGCAGCACCGGAACAGTATGGGCTCTCCCAGTCTGATGGGCGTGCGGATATTTATGCACTGGGAGTTCTGCTGAACATTATGCTGACTGGGGAACATCCCTCCAGGAAGCTTGCCAGCGGAAGAATGGGCAGGATCGTCCAGCGTTGTACCATGGTAAATCCGGAGAAAAGATACAAGAATATCCTTCATCTGATGGAGGTTTTGTAAAGCATAAAAAGCTTATGGTCTCTGGAAAAAAGCCTGTAAATTTATAATACAAGATGGATAATTACTTACTAGTACATCGTTTCGTAAATAACTATACCAATCGCGTAGGATGTGGATTCGAGTGTGCAGGTATAAAAACGCAGGCGTAGCGGGCTACGCCGAGGCTTTTATACCTGTGCAATCGGATTCACAGACAAGTGAGTGGTATAGTTATTTCGAAAACGATGTACCAGCTATAAGGTATGTTAACCATAAATATATCGTAATAGGAGAAAAATATGAGTAAAAAATGTATAAAATGCGGACAGCCTCTTCCGGACAATGCTTCTTTTTGTCCTCATTGTACAGCAGTCCAGAAGGAAAAACAGGAGATAAAAGCACCGAAACGATGGAGAAAGGCGGCTTTTGGAGCAGCTGCTGTGGTAGTGCTTCTGGCAGCTGTTGGAGCAGCTTTTTCCCTGCATCACCGTCCGAAGTCCTATGAGGGAGGGGCGCAGGTGGTTTATACAGACAAAGGAAAATCTTATAAAATGCTGTTGAATTTTTCCGAAGATGATGGAGTAACAGGACATGCCCAGGGTGAACGTACTGATACACTGGCACAGGGAATGGAGAGTGCCCTTCCATGTCAGCTGTATGTTCTGGATCAGGAGACTGGAGAACTGGCGTGGGAAGAATTTACAGAAAAGGTAGTTTCCTGTAAGGTGGATACAAAACCTGGAGAAAATTCCCGGAAGGTAGATTATGTAGAACCGGTTCATAACGAGAGTTTTCCAAATGCAGCATATGTTTCTGATATTATTTATACCTCAGACAGCGGTACTAACGATATCTTGTGGAACCTGACGATGAAAAACGGAGATACGATTTCTCTTAGCACACGGCTTACCATTGAAAAGCAAGCAGCAGTTACCTATTTTTCAGAGGATACGCCTATGGAGACCACAGAGGAACTGAATGCATTGCTGGCTTCCATTGAGGAAGAGGTGTCATCGGAAACTCCGGTTTACCTTCATCTTCCGGCAGTAACTTATGATGGTGATATTGTTTTTGGAAATCATGTGTGGGGAATTTATGGCAGCTCAGACGGAGATGACGTGACTACTTTCACAGGAACCGTCAGCTTGCGCGGATTGAATGGAAATTACGCGGAAATGTCAGGAATCCAGTTTAAAGGGAATTCTGGAATTGGGGTGAACGCGTATTGTCTTACTTTACTTTCCAAATGCAGTTTTAATGGTTGGGATACGGCTGCAATTGCCAATAATGAAGCCTGGGTAAATGCAATGGACTGTACTTTTACCAATAATAAAATTGCACTGAAGTTTAACAGCAGCATGGCTTATGGTACAGCGCCCAACTATCTGAATAATACATTTACCGGAAATGGAACGGCGGTCTGCATTGAGAATCTACCTGGGAATGAAGTCCTTGATTTCGCGGGAAGTACTTTCTCAGAAAATGATGTGGACATTGATAATAAAGCAGAGCATTCGGTGGATACGGCGAAGGCAAATTTTGAGACTGCTTCGGAGTAATGCTCTGTGAGGGCTTTTTTATATAGCGTTCAAGTAATATTTTAATAAGAGTTTTAGGGTTACAGATTAATCATTTTGCGGTCTGTAACTCTTTTTATATTACGGCACAATGGCAGATGCCGCCGAGACTCCCTGCTGCAGTAGCAGAATCCTGCAAAGTATGATTTCTGTGCATCGCGAAGCGTGTTGCTGTGAAGGTCGTGAACAGTAATAATTTCTTCTTGTACTATGCTTTCAGGTAATTGCTTTCCTTCCTCCTATTATTATATGATAACTTATCAGTCTCAAATAAAATTACAAAAAATGAGGGTCAAAGGATGAAGAAAAGAACATTAGCGCTGGCGTTGGCATTGGGGTGTGTATTTATGTCTCCAACGCTTTCCTATGGGGAAGAGAATGCAGAGGTAGTTTCAGAAATAGAAGAGGATTCCAGTACGGATGAAGGAAACAATAACTCCTGGGGAAAAGTTGCGGTAGTAGATGACTTCGGGGATGCAACGGGGCAATCTGTTATAAGTACGGTTGTTTCCGGAACCTTTAGCAACACGGCAACAACCGGTAGTGATCTGCTTGTCACAGCATATATTAATTTTGATGAATTTGATTATTGTTATGATTTATCTTTTAAACTTTTAGAGTATAAGGATACCCCTGCTACTTATTTTTCTTCTGATTCTAAAGAATTGAAAATAAAAGTTGGAAGTATAAATACGGTATATGAATATGGTTTGCTAGGTGAGGAACCCAATGGCAATGTTTATGTCAGCGGATCTTCAGGAGAAGATATTGTGAAATGTTTATATGAAGGAAATGATATACGTTGTGTACTGAATCTTGGTTCATCTAAATATAGCTTTGCATTGGAAGCAGGCAATATCGCAGAGCTAATTGATGAAGGCGGATATGGTGCGCCGTTAGATGAGGAAGGCAGGAAGGAAAGAAAAAGTAAACATGAAATAGAAGAAGCGCAGGAAAGCAGCAGGAAAAAACAGGAAGCAGAGCTTGCACAGGCGGAGAAGGTTATAAAATCCAAAGATGATTTTATTGCTGCATATGTGAATCATACAGATGCGGATAATGACTATGAAAGTGGATTTTATTACTTCAAAGCTCATGCAGACGAGTTTGAGACTTTAACAGAAGAGGAATTATCCTCCATTTTTCCATGCAGATTCCGGTATTATACGGTCAACTGGGCAATTGGCGGAACCACTGGTGCCGGAGACCTTTATGAATATGACGCAGATGGTAATACAAAACAGCTTGGAAGCTTTGGAACAGATGACAGCTATCGCACAAGAGAAGAAATAAATCCCAACTGGCCTGAGATTAATGGAAGCTGGCGAATCGAAGATGGAAAACTGATCCGAACAATTACATCTGGAAATCAGGAAAAACGTTATATTGTGAAATCATTAGACCGTGACGGCTATTATTTATTATGCTTTGAAAGTGCAACCGGCGAGGTGAATGCGGTTATGATGATTGTTTTATATGATGAGAACAATATGCCGTTGTATGAATTTACAGAAAATTAAGTAAAAAATAGAGAGAAAAGCTATGCTGGGAGGGGCTGTGGTCCGCACAAATTAAACGAAACGGGAGAGACACATTTTGAGAGTTTTTAAGAGTGAAAAATGGGTTAGGGACACCTGATTTACATATTAAAAATGACGGAAGTCTGCCCAAAAAGGGAATCACGAAAGTGATTCCCTTTTATAAAAAGCTTTATTTTATGCGATTCCCCGGTAAAAATTATTCTCCAAAGTATCTCTTAAGAAGACCTGCGAATGCTTTGCCGTGTCTAGCCTCGTCTCTTGCCATTTCATGAACTGTATCATGGATTGCGTCAAGGTTAGCTGCTTTAGCACGTTTCGCAAGATCAGTCTTACCAGCTGTTGCACCGTTCTCAGCTGCTACACGCATCTCAAGGTTCTTCTTGGTGCTGTCTGTAACAACTTCACCTAATAACTCAGCGAATTTAGCTGCGTGCTCTGCTTCTTCATAAGCAGCTTTCTCATAATACATACCAACTTCCGGATATCCTTCTCTGTGAGCAACACGTGCCATAGCAAGATACATACCAACCTCAGAGCACTCGCCCTCGAAGTTTGCTCTTAAATCAGCAAGGATGTCTTCGCTGACACCTTTAGCAACGCCCACAACATGCTCAGCTGCCCATGCCATTTCATCATCCTGTTTCGTAAATTTCTCAGCCGGAGCCTTGCAGATTGGACATACTTCCGGAGCTGTGTCACCTTCATGAACATAACCACATACACTACATACCCATTTAGCCATAATTAAATTCTCCTTTTCTTATATAAAATTTTATTTTGTCTTTAATAATAGTAATCATTACTGTTTTATGGTAACATATTGTTTCTTGCTTGTCAAGAGTTATTGAAACTTTTTTCTAACAGGATCGAATGTTCACTTAAAGTTTGGTGCTGTGGCCATTGCTTGTCGAGCGGCTGTAATTCCCTACAGAATAGCTATGATCAGAAAATGAAAAATTTATTCAACTGATTAGTGAGACTCTTCCTTCAGGCATTCCTTGCAAATTCCGAAAAATCTTGCTTTATAATCGGAAATCTGACCGTCCTTAAAGTCAGCTGCAATACTCTCAAGGCTTTTATCAATATGTTCGCTGAATACGTCCATCACTCTGCCGCAGCGGGTGCACATAAAGTGACAATGGGGAACGGTGCGGGCATCGAATCGGTCTGCTCCGCCAAAGCTGGAAAGCTTCTGTATTTCACCCAGATCAGCGAGAAGAGAGAGGTTTCGGTATACAGTTCCAAGGCTGATGTTTGGATAAATCTGCTTCATATTCTCATAAACAAAATCAGCGGTGGGATGGTCGGTTCTGCCAGTAAGAAACTCCTTAATAGATTCTCTCTGGCGGCTGTATTTCAATGTGGCCATCTGATTCCTCCTTTCTCTCAATAATAGTAATTGTTACTGATATTAATATACAAGATAATTGCAAATTTGTCAATAGTAATTTGGCTAAATTTACACTAAAATTATAAATATTGCATCGCTGTAAAATGATAAATTTGGGTTTACAAACCCATTAAAATGTGATACGCTCTTTTATATGAATTTATAAGCCAAACCCATAGAAAAAGAGAGTACATTTGCGTACCGCATTACAGAGAATCCCCCGGGAGATGAGCAGTTAAGAGTTGCTTTTCCAGGCTGAGAGGGGGTGTGTATGGAACAGATGGAAGATGGCTTTGGAGGGGCGCAGTTGAAGTAATTTAGGCTGCGACAGGAACGCCTGTTATAGCGTAAGGGTATGAAGGTACCCGGTGAGATTCCCGAAGATGGTTTTTCCATCTGTACCGTGAGGCGGGAATGAATAGAAGTGGTAACACGGGATAACTCGTCTTCTCAGTATATTTGAGAAGACGTTTTTTTATGTTGTGACAGGAAGGAGAAGTTTAACCAGCTCTTTTTGTTACACAGAAAAGGAGGAAATACAATGAGTAAACCAAAATATTACATCACCACAGCCATTGCCTATACATCCGGCAAGCCGCACATTGGCAATACCTACGAGGCGGTTCTGGCAGACGCCATTGCGCGTTATAAAAGACAGCAGGGCTACGACGTATTTTTCCAGACCGGAACTGACGAGCATGGCCAGAAGATTGAGCTGAAAGCAGAAGAAGCAGGTGTTACATCTAAGGAATTCGTTGATAACGTATCCGGTCAGATCAAGAGCATCTGGGATCTGATGAACACATCCTATGACAAATTCATCCGTACCACAGATGAAGACCATGAGAAACAGGTTCAGAAGATTTTCAAGAAAATGTATGCAAAAGGGGACATCTACAAGGGAGAGTACGAGGGAATGTACTGTACTCCATGTGAGTCCTTCTTCACAGAATCCCAGCTTGTAGATGGAAAATGTCCGGACTGCGGACGCCCATGCGTACCAGCCAAAGAAGAGGCTTATTTCTTCAAAATGAGCAAATACGCAGACCGTCTGATTGAGCACATTAAGACACATCCGGAATTCATTCAGCCGGAATCCCGTAAGAACGAGATGATGAACAACTTCCTTCTTCCGGGACTTCAGGATCTGTGTGTATCCAGAACATCCTTCAAGTGGGGAATACCGGTAGATTTCGATCCAAAGCACGTTGTATATGTATGGCTTGATGCTCTTACAAACTATATTACAGGAATCGGATATGACGCAGACGGAAACAGCACAGAGCAGTTCAACAAACTGTGGCCGGCAGACCTTCATCTGATCGGAAAAGATATCATTCGTTTCCATACAATTTACTGGCCAATCTTCCTTATGGCACTTGATCTTCCACTCCCAAAACAGGTGTTCGGACATCCGTGGTTGCTTCAGGGAGACGGTAAGATGAGTAAGTCTAAAGGAAATGTTCTTTATGCAGATGAACTCGTTGATTTCTTTGGCGTAGATGCAGTTCGCTACTTCGTACTTCATGAGATGCCATTCGAGAATGACGGTGTTATTTCCTGGGAACTGATGGTAGAGCGTCTGAACTCTGATCTTGCAAATACACTTGGAAACCTTGTAAACAGAACTGTTTCTATGACAAACAAATACTTCGGCGGAACAGTAGAAGATAAGGGTGTTGTAGAAGATGTAGATGCAGAACTGAAAGCAGTTGTAGAGAATGCTTCTAAAGCAGTTGATGCTAAGATGGCAGACCTCCGCGTTGCCGATGCGATTACAGAAATCTTCAATCTGTTCAAACGCTGCAATAAATATATTGATGAGACAACTCCTTGGGTACTCGGAAAAGATGAATCCAAGAAGGATCGCCTTTCTACAGTACTTTGGAATCTGATCCAGAGCATTTCTGAAGGTGCAAGACTTCTTGAATCTTTTATGCCTTCTACAAGTAAGAAGATCCTTGAGCAGCTTGGTAACGGACATGTAACAGAGAAACCGGAGATCCTGTTCCAGCGAATGGATCTCGAAGAGGTTATGAAGAAAGTTGAAGAACTTCATCTGAAGGTAGAAGAAAAGAAAGAGGAAGAAGCTGTTATCGACATTGAGCCGAAAGATGAGATCACATTTGAGCAGTTCGGAGCAATGCAGTTCCAGGTTGGAGAGATCATTGCATGTGAGGCTGTAAAGAAATCCAAAAAGCTTCTCTGCTCTCAGGTAAAAGTTGGAAGCCAGGTAAAACAGATCGTATCCGGAATCAAAGCACATTACACACCGGAAGAAATGGTTGGTAAGAAAGTTATGGTTCTTGTAAACCTGAAACCTGCGAAGCTGGCAGGCGTACTTTCAGAGGGAATGTTGCTTTGTGCAGAAGATGCAGAAGGTAACCTTGCACTGATGACACCGGAAAAAGAAATGCCGGCTGGAGCAGAAATCTGTTGATTGAAATGTTTGAAAATTCAGACAATTACAACCAAAGTAGATAATAAATAAAAAATACAAAAAAATCAAATGAATATATTGACAAATTAGACGCCGAATGTTATTATATAACCATCAAAGAGAGAAAGAAATCTCCCAAAGATATTTAACTAAGAAGGCAAAAGTAACAGATGCCTGATTAGATTAAAAATACAAGTTCAACAGGAGGTCAGTCCCATGGACAGTATAGTTTCAGATTTTTATCAATATGTCAGTGGTATGATGAGTGAAGGTTCCTGTGAAGAAAGAGACCTTTGCCAAGCGTAAAAGTCCAGTAGAAAGAAAAGAAGATCAAAGATCGGAGAGTACGGAAACTGGAAGCAAAGAGAAAAAGATGAATCACTCATAGATGTATTGAATAAAAATACCGCATATAACATAGAATGAAAAATGTGTAAAGAAACATTGAAAGGATATGTTATAATCTTAGATTTGTTATAAAAGCAGGAATGACTTGACAGAAGATTTAATACATAAAGTATTGAATGGATATGAAAATCATTCAGGTGATAAAATAACAGACGACAAAGGTCTCACAGGAACGTAGAATCGCGAATAATCTCCGATACAAAATATAAAATTATAATAATAATACAATTAAATAACACTAAAAATGCACTTTCAAAAGGAATTGAAGGTGCATTTTTTTGACATTACAGACCTCATATGGTAGAATAATGAAAGAGTATCGGCTAGTGCCTAATGGACACATTCAGACCAAAACTAATATTTCAATGACAATGAGGTGAGTACAGTGGATAAGTATGAATATAAGTTAAAGACAGAAGAGATGCTGGAACTTATGGAAGATGGAGAATACAGAAAAGCAGCGGCAGCAGCAGATCTGATTGACTGGAAGCGTGTCCGTAACGCAGGGATGCTGATGAATGTCAGTGATATTTATGAAAAAACAAAAGAGTATCAGAAGAGCTATGATGTGATGAATCTTGCATATCGCCGTTCTGAAGGAAGCCGCAAGGTGATCTATAAGTTATGTTCTCTTGCAATTAAGACAAAGAATATAGATGAAGCAATCGACTATTATGACGAATTTATCCAGATTGCACCGAAAGATCCGAACAGGCATATCCTTAGATATCAGATCTTAAGAGCGCAGAGAGCGCCGATCGAACAGCAGATTGAGGCTCTGGAGGAATTTAAGAAGGCAGAATATATTGAAGAGTGGGCTTATGAACTGGCGAAGCTTTATCGCGAAGCAGGTATGATGACAGAATGTCTGGAAGAGTGTGATGATCTGATCCTCTGGTTCAGCGAGGGTAAGTATGTTTATAAGGCAATGGAACTGAAGATGCAGTATAAGCCATTGTCACCATCGCAGCAGCAGAAATATGATCACAGATATGAGAAGCTTTCTTCAGAGACAGAAGAAATACCGGATCTGACTTCCTATTTAGGAGAAGACGAGGAAAAAGATTCTGCGTCAGAAGGAGCCGAAGCACTTGGAGATACAAGATCAATCGGGCTGACAGAGCAGCCGGTGATGGAGAACGACAGTACTTCCGATGTGATTGACACGAATGCGGTTACTTTGGAAGCGGCAGAAGAGCCGGATGCCGAAGTAGAAAATCAGGAAGAAGCAGGAGTAGAAACAGCAGAAGTTATAGAAGTTTCCGAGGATGAGTCAGAAGTTCAGCCGGCAACGGTAGAGACAAGTGGAGATAAGAGAACACTTAGCAAAGATACTGCTTCCATACCGATTGTCAGTAAGAATCCGGTAAAACCAGTCAAGAAGAAACTTGGAGATACGATGCGGTTAGATGAAGCTCTGCAGCAATTACTCAATCCGAAACCGGAAGTTCAGGCAGAACCGGGAGAAGAAGTCGAACCGGATATGACAGATTTGGAAGAGGATATTGCAGCAATTGAGGATGTAGAAGATCTTGAGATCGTGAATCAACTGACAGAAGAGAAGAAAGCTGAGGAAGCCAATAAAGAACGAGTAGTTCCATCAGGGATGAAAGAACTGATACCGGAACCGGAGACAGAAGAAGAGCTTATAGAACAGGCAGCGGAGGAGACTTCAGAAGATGTCCCAGAAGATGCAGTTACTATAGAAGCAGGAGAAGCAGAACCGGAAGAAGTTCTTGAAGTAGAAGAGGCAGAACCGGAAGAGGAAGAAATTCTTGAAGTAGAAGAGGCAGAACCGGAAGAGGAAGAAATCCTTGAAGTAGAAGAAGCAGAACCAGAAGAGGAAGAAATCCTTGAAGCAGGAGAAGCAGAACCGGAAGAGGAAGAAATTCTTGAAATAGATGCAGCTGAGTCAGAAGATCTGACAGATGAATCAGAAGATTTGTCTGAGGTGGAGGAACTGATCTCAGAAACTGAAGTTGTCAATGATGAAGATGATTCAGAAGGAGCAGCAGTAAGAGAGACTATGGACAATAAAAATAATGAAGAACCAATTTTGTCACCAGAGATACAGAAACTGATTGATGAGATTGAAGGTGTTATTCCGGAAGAGGAAGAAGTAGATGCAACAGTAAGTTCAGAAGAAGTTCTTGAGGTAGAAGAAGAACCACATGAAAATATGGGAGAGCTTGCGGATGATCTCAGACTCGGTGAGGATGAGTACGAAGATTATGATGCGTATGACTGGGATGATGCAGAAGAGTTTGACGAAGACGATATTTTAGATGATTATGAAGAGTCTGATGACGATTTGTTGGATGATTATGAAGAGTCTGATGGCGATCTGCCGGATGATTATGAAGACGCTGATGATGATCTGTTCGGTGAGGAAGAAGGATATGATGATCTGGATGCCTATGGTTATGAAGAAGACGATGAGGATGATGAAGTAATTAATCCAAGAGATCTTTTCACAGCAGAAGATAAGATTTCAGATGATGATCTTCTTGGTCTGAATTCTTATGAAGAAGTGCCAAATTTTGAAGATGAATTCAGCGTGAATCCAGCGCATAGTGAGGAACCGGATGACAGAGAGATTCCGGATGAAGATGACGGAATTGATATCATGTCTGCGACGACACCATTGAGCCGTAAAGAGACTGCAAAATTGATCGCAACAGGTAAGACATCACCATTGCCATTAGATGAGATTGCAGATGCAATGTCTGATACAGGATTTATCGTGCATGGTCGTTATGATCTTGAAACACAGAGCGGAATTGGTACAAGAGCAGGACTTACAGAGGAACAGAAGAAACTCTTCTCTTATTTCGTACCTGTACGTGGTATGAGTGAGCAGCTGGTAGATGTACTTGAGCAGGATAAGAACTGTACAAACCGCAAAGGAACTTCCAGAACAGGAAACCTTCTGATTATTGGAAATAAAGGAAATGGAAAGACAGTCCTTGCTGTTGATGTTGTAAAGGCAATTCAGAAGCAGCGTGATATCCGTCAGGGCAAGGTTGCGATTGTAACAGGAGAGTCACTGAATAAGAAGAGAATCGGAGACATTTTCCGTAAACTGTACGGCGGTGCACTGATCATTGAAAAAGCCGGACAGATGAACGAAAAAACACTCGCCAAGCTGAACAAAGCAATGGAGCAGGATACAGGAGAACTTTTAGTAGTTCTTGAAGAGCAGAGAAAACCACTGGACAGACTTCTTTCTTGCAACAGAGAATTCAGAAGAAAATTTACTTCCAGACTTGAAGTGCCGATCTTTATTAATGATGAGCTTGTAACATTTGGACAGACTTATGCTCAGGAGAATGGTTACAGAATCGATGAGATGGGAATTCTTGCACTGTACAGTAAGATTGATTCTTTACAGAGAGAAGATCATGCAGTAACAGTAGCAGAAGTGAAAGAAGTGATGGATGATGCGATCGCTCATTCACAGAAAGCTTCCGCAAAGAAGCTTGTGAAGAGAGTATTTGGAAAGAATACAGATTCTTCCGACAGAATTCTGCTTTCAGAGAAAGATTTCAACATTTAATGACATATATTTGTTAAGAATTAATAGACAGTCAGTAAAACGACTGTCTATTTTTGTGCAATAATACATTTTCTCTTTCTTTTTTATACAGTATCAAGTATAATAAAACTATAGTGTTCAAGGGGAGAATGAAACTTTGTTACCAATTGAAAGATTCGGTAATGTGCCTTGATCTATAAGAAATTGTATGGTTTTTAAATCATTACAATCAGGAATATATTTGAGCAGTGAGGTGGCTTTATGGTTAAGAAAAACAGCACGAAGACGAAAGTGCAGCCTTATGAGATCGGAGAACTTGACCATTATCTTTTTGGGCAGGGAAATCATTATGAGATTTATAAAAAGATGGGTGCCCATGAGGTGACAAAGAACGGAAAAAGAGGAGTATATTTTGCGGTATGGGCTCCTCATGCAGTAAACGTTTCTGTAATCGGAGAGTTTAATGACTGGGATGAGACGAAAGATAAGATGAAGAGAGGGGAGCCTCTCGGAATATACACATGCTTCGTTCCGGAGGCGAAAAAAGGGGATTTGTATAAGTTCTGTATAGAGACACAGGCGGGTGAGAAGATCTATAAAGCAGATCCATTTGCTAATTATGCAGAGCTCCGACCGGGAACAGCATCCAGAATCACAGACATTTCTAATCTGAACTGGTCAGACAGTAAGTGGATGACAGCTCGTGAGAAGTGGGATAACAAAGAAGAACCAGTGTCTATTTACGAAGTGCATATGGGTTCCTGGATGAGACATCCTGGAAGAGAAGATGAAGGATTCTATACATATCGTGAGTTTGCAGAAGCAATTACAAAGTATGTAAAAGAGATGGGATATACTCATGTTGAGTTGATGGGAATTGCAGAACATCCGTTTGACGGTTCCTGGGGATATCAGGTAACCGGATATTATGCACCAACTTCACGC